>Ga0208435_100304_pt1 | contig 14772 bp, 2 predicted proteins | sample 24_taG_FD_184097 | JGI IMG/M metagenome (GOLD analysis project Ga0208435, IMG submission 184097) | Marine viral communities from Cariaco Basin, Caribbean Sea - 24_WHOI_OMZ (SPAdes) (version 2) | ecosystem: Environmental > Aquatic > Marine > Oceanic | place: Caribbean Sea: Cariaco Basin | collected...
ATGCGACAGTCACAACGCCTGAGTCTGTGAACTTAAATATCCAAACGGGTCTAAGTGAAAAGTATCAGCTATTAGGTACATTAGATGTACGCTGGGTACCATGGAGTGATTTTACCATCGTACCACCATTATACAATGCTTACTCTAAGGCTGCAGTTCCAGAAGGCTTGCCATTATTATCTTATGACAAAGACCAATGGAAAGTCGACGTGGGTCTAGCCAAACGTTTCAATGAAAAGCTGGCGGGTTCGTTCGTAGTGGGCTATGACTCAGGTGCCGGTGATCCAGTCAGCTCACTAGGTACTATTGAAGGGTTTTATAGTATCGGTGGTGGCGTGAAATACAATGTCACTCCTGAATGGGCAGTCTCAGTTGGTGGTAAATACCTCAAGTTTGGTGATGCGACTGGACAATTACCTAATGGTAGTATTGTCAGTAAAGCTGAAGACAATGATGGTTATATCGCGGGCGTAAAACTGTCTTATCAAAGCCAATAAATTGTGATATATCACTATCTGAGATCTAACTATAACGGCTTATCTAGCTTATGAGCCAGATAAGCCTGCATCACGTCGATACATGTATTTAATTTTTAATAAATGAACGTTTGCGTCATGTTTTATCAGCAGGTAATCGCTGCAACAAATTGACTTTGCAAACTAAATTTGATTATCTATATATCGTACAGACCCATCCTATGTCGTACGAGTAGATAAAGGACTATCTATCAATCATCCATGGAGGAAGAAGAATGTCACCTAATCGTCATTCAATCTCAGCTGTATCAACCGCTAAAAAACTAAAAACTCCACTTAAAGCCAGTGTTGTCCTTTTGACGTCAATGATTTTGGCCGCCTGTAATACAACAGATGAGCCTTCTTATAATCTTGATGATGTCTTTAGCCCAATACCTGGTGCTACCGATAAGCAACTAGAAGAAGCGAAAGCTGAAGCCGAAAAAGCAAAACAGGAAGCTCAAGAGGCGAAAGAAGAAGCTGAAAAAGCAAAAAAAGAGGCTGCCGAGCAAATAGCTGCTGCTGAAAAAGCAGCTGAAGAAAAGGCGGCATCGGCCCTCAAAGCAAAAGAAGAAGCTGAAGCTGCTGCTGCTGCTGCTGAAAAAGCAAAAGCAGATGCCATTAAAGCAAAAGAAGAGGCTGAGCAAGCATTAGAGGATGCATTAGCAGCTGGGGGTGGTTCAGAAGCGCTTCAAAAAGAAGCTGATCGCAAGGCGAAATTAGCAGAAGAAGCGGCAGCTGCCGCCGACGCCGCTGCTGCTGCCGCTAATACTGCCCAGCAAGAAGCAGAGGCAGAAGCGACTGCAGCTGCAGCAGCACAACAAGCTGCGCAAGATGCAGCATCAGCTGCTGAAATTAAAAACGCGCCTCAAACTACTAAGTCAGGCGTCCAGCACATCAGCATCAATGCCACTGGAGTAGGTCAAGGTATGCTGACCACCACCACACGTGACTTCGACATCACTGATGAGACTGAGGTTGACGCTCGTGCAGACACAGCTTCAGGTGGCTTGGTTTCTGATCCAGTAACACTAAAAACTAGTGGTGATAGCGATGCAGAAGTAGCAGGCTCTAACGGCTTCAAATCGTTTGAAAATACCACCAAAGTTGTTACAGCTTCATTGGGTGAGCAAGACTTAGTCTATACCTCAACCTACAAAGACTTTGGTGATGATTTAAGAGTTGCCCATATTGATGGTGCAGCTGCTGGTCTGCTGCCAGTCAATGGTGTCGCCGTAGTAGGTAATGCGACTGAAGCTGCTAATGTGCCAACAGAAGGTAAAGTGGGCTACACAGGTGAAGCAACTTATCGCGCATTGGGAACAGACAGCAAGGTTGAGTTTGGGTCTTCAGTATTCACGGCTGACTTTGTGGCCAAAAACGTAAAAGGCGACCTAACCTTTAGTGATAAAACAATCGGTCTAGAAGGAACTATAGACGGCAATAAGTTCTCAGGAACTAAAGACGGTTATAACGCTGATGGTGGCTTCTACGGTGGTGATGCTCAATACTTAGGTGGTGTGTACGAAGGTAAAGGCGCTCAAGGTACTTATGGAGCCAAGAGTGACAATCAAACCGCAGCTGAGCAGGCAGCTAAAGATACAAAAGCGCAAGCAGAAGCTGCTGAAAAAGCGTTAGCCGCTGCCCAAGCAGAAGCGGCGGAAGCTCAAGCTGCTGCAGAACAAGCTCAAGCTGATGCGGCAAAAGCGAAAGCCGATGCTGAAAAAGCACAAGAAGCGGCTGATAACGCTGGCAGTGGCGGCGATGATCAAGCATTGCAAGATGCTTTAGACAGAGCAGCCGCCGCAGAAGCAGCGGCGAAGAAAGCTAAAGAAGACGCAGATGCAGCAATCCAAGCAGCAGCAGATAAAGCGCAAGAAGAAGTTAAAGCGGCACAAGATAAAGTAACAGCGGCTCAGTCAGAAGCGAGTGCAGCTAAAGCGAGTGCAGCCGCTGCTGTAGCCGCCGCAGAAGCAGCCGAAAAAGATGCCGCTGCTAAAATCGCCGCTGCAGAGTCAGCCGCCGCAGAAGATGTAGCAGCAGCTGAAAAATTGGCAGAAGAAGCTAGATTAGAAGCTGAAAAGGCAAAAACTGCTAAAGAAACAGCTGAAAAAGAAGCACAAGAAGCAGAAGACAGAGCAACTGCAGCAGCTGAAGCACAAGCAGCAGCTGAAAAGAAAGCTCAAGAGCTGCAAGAACAGCTAGATGCGTTAACGCCAAAATTTGAATCTGCAGCAGAAGCTGAGCAATCAGGTGTACAGCATTTATCTGTCGATGCAAGTGCATTGCAGATGGGCGTCAAAACAACCACTACTCGTGACTTTGAAATCCGTAGCACCTCAGATGTCGATGCTCGTGCTGATTTGGCGCTTACAGGTGTTCTCCCAGGGCCTATAACCATTCAGGTATCAGGTGACAATGATGCTGAAACGGAAAATGGCTTTAAAGCTTATGAAGGTACTGGAAACGTAACTGGTGAAGGTGATTTGGCTTACATTGCAACTTATAAAGACTTTGGTGCTAACGGTGAGATGCGCATTGCCCATATAGATGGCACAGCAGCCAATGACGCTGTACCTGTAGATGGTGTTGCGGTAGTAGGTAATAAAACAGTAACGCTACCGACAGAAGGTACGTTTGGGTATGCTGGTGATGCTACCAATCGTAAAGTTGGTGTAGACAATGCGATTGAATACGGTAGCTCTAAGTTCACGGCTGACTTCGTCAATAGTAAAGTTGATGGTACACTGGAGTTTGCTCAAGCTGGCGAAATTGGGCTATCAGCAGACATCGACGGTAACGAGTTCTCAGGGACGGCCGCCGATGAGAGTGGCTACAATACTGAAGGTGCTTTCTACGGTGAAGACGCTAACTTCATCGGTGGTATCTATGAAGGTAATGGCTCACAAGGTACCTTTGGTGCAGAGAAAGATGGTACAGCCGCTAATCCAGTTGAGCCAGTTGAGCCAGTTGAGCCAGTTGAGCCAGTTGAGCCAGTTGAGCCAGTTGAGCCAGTTGAGCCAGTTGAGCCAACTGATCCTGCTGACACAAACATAACCGGCTTTCAATCGACGGCATTAAGTAGTAAAGAGCGTGATCTACCATTTGGTCAAGGTCAGTTAGATTCAGCAATTGGTTATTCAGCAATTCGAGGTGATAAAGACACTTGGTCTGGTGACCAAGCAGATGTTGCTGCCGATGGAACGCTTCCTGCCGATAAAGTATTAGATACTGGTGATAACTTCACTGCATTTGATACATTGTCGTTGCGTGCTGACATGGTTAAGCCGCAGTCTGTACAACAAGCGCTTACGGTAAATCCAAAACAGGAAGGGGTAGGTACCGTAGGTGTTGAAGCAGGTAAGGGTGATTTCAACCCAGACTTTAATTACAATGCTGTTTATAAAAACTTCGGTACACAAATGCAGACAGGCCATGTTTATGGTTTCATAAACTCAGGCGTTGCCGGTGATGTATCTAGAGTAGCCAACGTTTATGTTCAAGGGAACCTAACCAGTCAAGCGTATATGGACTATCTTGCTGAGGTGAATGATGGTAAAGCTCAATATGTAGGCACCGCTACATATATCGAAAACATCCATCTAGACGATTTCGATATTACTAAGTCTGGTTTTGGGAATAATAACTGGGCTGCTACTCCTACAGAAGGCGCGATCACAGCACCGGTCGAAGGTGATGCCGCCTTTAATGTTGACTTTGTTAATAGTAAGCTTGAAGGTACATTAACATTTGCAGATGGCGATTATAAGTATATGCCTACTGGCAACAAAATTGATATCAATGCAGATATCACTGGTAATACCTTTGCAGGCAAAAATGGTATCGATACTGCTGGTGGTTTCTATGGTGACAAAGCAGAGTTCTTGGGTGGTATTTACCAAGATGCAGGTGATGTAGCTGGTGGTAAAGGTGCAGGCGCTGGAACGGGAACTAAGTTTCAAGGTACCTTTGGTGCAGAAAAGCAATAAATTAGCCTATTGGCTCAGAATAAAAAAAGCGCCTTCGGGCGCTTTTTTTTTGTTTATAAGAACCATAAAAGTACTGCTTAATAATAGACTTAGGTTTATATATTTATTTGATTTTATAAAGTATCTAATACACCGTATTAATCATAATGGTGGTAATACTTTTTAAGTATTGCGGTAAATTTAGCTAAGTATTCTTGTCTGTAGAGATGTTATTTTCTGCTTTTGAAATAATTAGGTAGAAATTAATAAATAAGCAAGATCTTAATAAGTTTATTTTTTATTAAAAAATATTGATTACATATCCTATAAAATATATTTATTGTTAATATGGCAAATTTTCTTCATTTATTCCAAAGTATTGATTTTGCTATATTTTTAATTAATATGTTTTTATAAATATTGTAACTAATAAATGATGAGTGATATGAATATGTAATATTTAAATTACTATTATTGGGTCTATCAGGAATGAGTATTTTATTAGCTTTAAATAAAAACCGATTCAAAATATATCGTTTAAAAGAAATGAGAAATTAATTGGTAACCAAAGGTTACATTATTCATAATTGTAGATATATTTATTGACTTTTTATAAGTGATTTGTTTATCTATGCGTGGCACTAGATATTTGTTGTGCCTAGTATGGATAAATAATGGACTGTTATCAATTCTTCATGGAGGAAGACGAATGTCACTTAACCGTCATTCAATATCTGCTGTAGCGACAGCAAAAAAACTAAAAACGCCGCTGAAAGCTAGCGTCGTTATTTTAACCACTGTAATCCTAGCATCATGCGCTAGTGATGGTGGAGACAGCATCACGCCCAAGCCATCCCCTACAATACCTAAAGATGACAGTGGAACTGCAGGAGGGTCAGAAACTGAGGGTAGCGGCGTTGATACTGGCAGTAATGCGCAAGCAGAGGCTGCGATCAAAGCCGCAGAAGCCAAAACAAAAGCTGCAGAAGATGCCTTAAAACAGGCAAAGGCCAAAACGAAGGCTGCAGAAGACGCACTTAAAGCTGCTGAGATGAAATTTGGTGTCGAGTCACAAAAGGCGGCAGAAGCGTCACAAAAAGCCATTGACGCAGCAAGATCAGAGGCAGCAAAAGCGAAAGTCGCAGCAGAGGCCGCTAGGGTAGAAGCAGTCGCAAAGATTGAATCGGCGGCACAAGAGGCTGAAGGTAAGATAAAAGCTGCTAAAGAGGCGGCAGCTAAAGAAGCCGTAGCTAAAGTGAAAGTTGCTGAAGCTAACGCAAAAGCTGCTGAGGCCCGTGCAAATACGGCAGAAGCCAAAGCTAAAGAGCTACAAGATTTGTTGGCATCAGAAAAGGCTGCCAAAGAAGCCGCTGAGGCAAAAGCTAAGTTAGAAGCTAAAAAAGCTGCAGAGGCTGCGAAAAAGCAAGCTGCGGCTTTGGCGGCCGCAAACAGTGCCAAAGAGGCCAAAGAAAAGGCAGAAACAACGTTAGCCGCTGCTGAAAAAGCGAAAGCAGAGGCCATTAAAGCACAACAAGCTGCTGAGAAAGCATTAGAAGACGTGCTAGCCAATGGTGGTGGTTCCGACGCACTACAAAAAGAGGCTGAGCGCAAAGCCAAACTCGCCCAACAGGCACAAGCCCAGGCAGAAAGCGCTCAAGCCGATGCACAAGTAGCCAAACAAGCAGCAGAAGCACAAACAGCACTCGCATTGGCTGCTAAAAAAGCAGCAGAAGATGCCCTAGCAGCAGCCAATATTAACCATGCGCCTGAAGCGACTAAGTCTGGCGTTCAGTCATTAAACATCAATGCTGGTACACTAGGCTTGTTTAATACGACCACCCGCGATTTTGCAGTAAATGAGGATGGATCTGCAGTTGACGCCCGTGCCGACATTGCTTCTCAAAAAGAAGATGGCACAGCAGGTTTACTACCATTGGTGCCAGTCACTATCTCTGGTGAAGGTGACACCGAGGTGGCTAATGGCTTTAAAAGCCATAAAGATAAAACAGATATAGTGGTCGCCGCCATTGGTCAAACACTGCCTTTAACCTACAACTCGACCTATAAAGACTTCGGCGATGACATGCGCATCGGTCACATCGACGGATCTGCTGAAGTCGCTTTGTTGAACAAAACCCTACCAGTCAATGGTGTCGCCGTAATTGGTAATGCAACCCAAGCTGCGAACATGCCAACCGAAGGCAAAGTCGGCTATACAGGGGATGCTACTTACCGCAATCTGGGTATTGGGAATGATATCGAGTTTGGTAAATCAGTTTTTACCGCCGACTTCGTTGCCAAAAATGTGAAAGGCGACCTTACCTTTGATAATGCTGGTAAAATTGGTCTTACTGCTGATATCAACGGCAACCAATTCTCAGGCACGGCGGCTGACAATGCTGGCTACAATACTGAAGGTGGATTCTTTGGTGGTGATGCCCAATACCTAGGCGGTGTCTACCAAGGCAATGGTGCTCAAGGTACTTACGGAGCCAAGAGTGACCAGCAAACTGCTGCTGAGCAAGCGGCAGTAAAAGCACAAGCAGAGGCGGCCAAAGCCAATGCTGATAAAGACAGCGCCAATGCTCAGGCCGCTGCTGCCAAAGCTGCAGCTGACAAAGCCCAAGCGGATGCCGTTAAAGCCCAAGAAGCCTTAGCAAAAGCAGAAGAAGCCTTGGCCAATGCTGGTACAGGAGACGGTGGTCTTGCTGCCGCCTTAGCAAGAGCGGAAGCGGCAGAAAAAGCCGAAGCGGCTGCTCTAGCAGCAGCTGCCACCGCAGAGACCGCACGCCTTGCTGCTGAACAAGCCCAAGCTGCTGCAGAAGACGCTGCCCTAAAAGCCAAAGCGGCGGCCGACAAAGCCGTTGGTGACGCTAAAGCGGAAGCCGACAAGAAAGTAGCAGAAGCCAATCAACAAGTGGCTGATGCTAAGGCGCAGGCGGCTAAAGCAGAAGACGACGCGGCCGCCGCTAAAGCGGCAGAAGATGCAGCCAAAGCGGAAGCCCTAAAAGCCAAAGCGGATGCTGAAACTGCCATTGCAGCTGCCAACGCTAAAGCTGACACTGCCAATCAACAGGCAATAGATGCCAAAGCCCAAGCCGAGCTTGAGAAACAAAAAGCGGCGACTGCCCAAGCAGAAGCGGACAAAGCCAAAGATGAATTACTCACCGCACAAGATAAGTTAGCTGCCGCCGAAAAAGCTTTAGAAGACGCCCTAGCATCAGGGGGCAGTACCGAAGCGCTACAAGCAGAAGTAGATCGCCGCCAGGCCGCCCTTGATGCAGCCAATGCGAAAGCGGCCGCCGCTCAGCAGGCACAAGCCGATGCTCAAGCCGCAGCAGAAGCGCAAATCGCAGCCGCTCAGCAAGCAGCTCAGGATGCCAAAGATGCCTTAGCTGCCTCTCAAATCAAGAACGCTCCTGAAGTCGCTAAGTCTGGCGTTCAGTCATTGAACGTCAACGTTGCCCCGTTAAGCAAAGTTTATAACACTACTACCCGTGACTTTGAAGCAACGGATAATAGTATCGTAGCCCGCGCAGACATCGCTTCAGAATCAGAACCAGGTGCAGGTGATGGCCTACTAGGTAAACTATCTATCACCACCTCAGGTGAAGGCGACAAAGACGTTGCCGGATCAAACGGTTTTAAAGCGCATGATGACAATGCCGCGGTTAGTGCGCTAGGTCAAGAACTGCCCTTAACGTATGTTTCAACCTACAAAGACTTTGAAGATGACATGCGCATCGGTCACATTGATGGCAAAGCCGTCTTTAGCGGTGCAGAGCTACCTGTGAACGGGGTTGCCGTAGTCGGTAATGCCACTCAAGCTGAGAACATGCCAACCGAAGGTAGCGTAGGCTACACCGGTGATGCCACTTATCGTCAGCTTGGCATAGATAATGACATCGAATTTGGTAAATCAGTTTTTACTGCCGACTTTGTCGCTAAAAATCTAAAGGGTAATTTAGCGTTTGATAAAGCGGGTAAGATTGGTCTGACAGCGGCTATTGATGGCAACCAGTTCTCAGGTACTGCTGCTGACAATGCTGGTTACAATACTGAAGGTGGATTCTTTGGTGGAGATGCTCAGTATCTAGGCGGTGTTTATGAAGGCAATGGCGCTCAAGGTACCTATGGTGCCAAGAGTGACCTGCAAACTGCTGCCGAACAAGCAGCGATAAAAGCACAAACAGATGCGGATGCAGCCAATGCAGCCATTGCAGATGTTCAAGCGCAAGCTGCTGCTGCCAAAGCTGCAGCAGAAAAAGCGCAAGCTGACGCCATCAAAGCGCAAGAAGCCCTAGCAAAAGCAGAAGAAAACTTAGCAAACGCCGGTAATGGTGAAGACCTGCTTGCTGCTGCCCTAGAGCGCGCGGCCGCAGCAGAAGCGGCCGAAGCCGCTGCTCTAGCAGCGGCTGCCACCGCAGAGACCGCACGCCTTGCTGCTGAACAAGCCCAAGCTGCAGCAGAAGACGCTGCCCTAAAAGCCAAAGCGGCGGCCGACAAAGCCGTTGGTGACGCTAAAGCGGAAGCCGACAAGAAAGTAGCAGAAGCCAATCAACAAGCAGCAAATGCTAAGGCCGAAGCTGAAGCGGCCAAAACACGAGCTGAGGCAGCAGAAGCCGCCGAAGCTAAAGCCATAACTGAAGCTAACACCGCCAAAGCGGATGCTGAAACAGCGATTGCTGCTGCTAACGCCAAAGCCGATAAAGCCAACCAACAAGCAAGTGCAGCACAAGCATTAGCGCAAGCTGAGAAACAAAAGGCTGAAACAGCTCAAGCGGAAGCGGATCAAGCCAAGAGTGAGCTGGTAACTGCACAACAAAAACTGGCTGAAGCAGAACAAGCACTAGCGGATGCTCTAGCTTCAGGTGGCGGCAATACCGAAGCGCTACAAGCAGAAGTAGACCGTCGTCAAGCCGCCCTTGACGCAGCAAATGCGAAAGCGGCCGCCGCTCAGCAGGCACAAGCCGATGCTCAAGCCGCAGCAGAAGCGCAAATTGCAGCTGCTCAGCAAGCAGCTCAGGATGCCAAAGATGCCTTAGCTGCCTCTCAAATCAAGAACGCTCCTGAAGTCGCTAAGTCTGGCGTTCAGTCATTGAACGTCAACGTTGCCCCGTTAAGCAAAGTCTATAACACCACGACACGTGACTTTGATTCAACCGATGATAGCGTCATTGCACGAGCAGATCTGGCTTCAGAATCAGAACCAGGTGCAGGTGATGGCCTACTAGGTAAACTATCTATCACCACCTCAGGTGAAGGCGACAAAGACGTTGCCGGATCAAACGGTTTTAAAGCGCATGATGACAATGCCGCGGTTAGTGCGCTAGGTCAAGAACTGCCCTTAACGTATGTTTCAACCTACAAAGACTTTGAAGATGACATGCGCATCGGTCACATTGATGGCAAAGCCGTCTTTAGCGGTGCAGAGCTACCTGTGAACGGGGTTGCCGTAGTCGGTAATGCCACTCAAGCTGAGAACATGCCAACCGAAGGTAGCGTAGGCTACACCGGTGATGCCACTTATCGTCAGCTTGGCATAGATAATGACATCGAATTTGGTAAATCAGTTTTTACTGCCGACTTTGTCGCTAAAAATCTAAAGGGTAATTTAGCGTTTGATAAAGCGGGTAAGATTGGTCTGACAGCGGCTATTGATGGCAACCAGTTCTCAGGTACTGCTGCTGACAATGCTGGTTACAATACTGAAGGTGGATTCTTTGGTGGAGATGCTCAGTATCTAGGCGGTGTTTATGAAGGCAATGGCGCTCAAGGTACCTATGGTGCCAAGAGTGACCTGCAAACTGCTGCCGAACAAGCAGCGATAAAAGCACAAACAGATGCGGATGCAGCCAATGCAGCCATTGCAGATGTTCAAGCGCAAGCTGCTGCTGCCAAAGCTGCAGCAGAAAAAGCGCAAGCTGACGCCATCAAAGCGCAAGAAGCCCTAGCAAAAGCAGAAGAAAACTTAGCAAACGCCGGTAATGGTGAAGACCTGCTTGCTGCTGCCCTAGAGCGCGCGGCCGCCGCCGAAGCGGCCGAAGCTGCAGCATTAGATGCGGCAACCAAAGCGACAGCTGCTAAAGATGCGGCCTTAGCCGCGCAAGCTGCAGCAGAAGATGCGGCCATAGCAGCAAAGGCTGCTGCAGACAAAGCCATTGGTGAGGCTAAATTAGAAGCAGACAAGAAAGTAGCAGAAGCCAATCAGCAAGCAGCTGATGCAAAAGCACAAGCGGCGGATGCTCAAACACGCGCTGATGCAGCAGAAGCCGCCGAAGCTAAAGCCAAAGCTGAAGCTATCACCGCCAAAGAACAAGCGGAAACAGCGATTGCTGCTGCTAACGCCAAAGCCGATCAAGCTAACCAACAAGCAAGTGCAGCACAAGCATTAGCGCAAGCTGAGAAACAAAAGGCTGAAACAGCTCAAGCGGAAGCAGATCAAGCCAAGAGTGAGCTGGTAACTGCACAACAAAAACTGGCTGAAGCAGAACAAGCACTAGCGGATGCTCTAGCTTCAGGTGGCGGCAATACCGAAGCCCTACAAGCAGAAGTAGATCGCCGCCAAGCGGCACTTGATGCAGCAAATGCGAAAGCGGCCGCCGCTCAGCAGGCACAAGCCGATGCTCAAGCCGCAGCAGAAGCGCAAATCGCAGCCGCTCAGCAAGCCACTCAAGCAGCAGCCGACGCCTTAGCTGCTTCTCAAATCAAAAACGCACCTGAAACTGCTAAATCCGGTGTGCAGCATATCAGTATCGATGCCACTGGACTAAATCAAGGTATGTTGACAACCACGACTCGTGACTTTGGCATTACGGATGAGACGCAAGTACAAGCACGGGCAGATATCGCCTCTAGAGGATTAGTCTCTGATCCTGTAGCGCTTAAAGTCAGTGGTGACAATGATACAGCAGTAGCAGGATCTAGTGGATTCAACTCATTTGAAAACACCACCAAAGTGGTTACTGCTACACTGGGTGAACAGGACCTTGTCTACACCTCAACATACAAAGACTTTAGTGATGACTTAAGAGTGGCTCATATTGACGGTGCCGCTGCTGGCCTATTACCTGTCAATGGTGTGGCTGTCGTTGGTAATGCCACTCAAGCTGAGAACATGCCAACCGAAGGCAAAGTCGGCTATACAGGAGATGCCACTTATCGCGAGACTGGTTTAGACAAATACATTCAATTTGGTACCTCAGTCTTTACCGCTGACTTTGTCGCTAAAAATCTAAAAGGCGATCTAGATTTTGGTGATAAGAAGATTGGTTTAGAAGCCACAATTGCAGGCAACCAGTTCTCAGGTAGCAAAGAGGGTTATAAAGCCGATGGTGGATTCTTTGGTGGTGACGCTCAGTACCTAGGCGGTGTTTACGAAGGTAATGATGCGCAAGGTACTTATGGTGCCAAGAGTGACAAGCAGACCGCAGCAGAAAAAGCAGCGATAAAAGCACAAGCAGATGCGGATGCAGCCAATGCAGCCATCGCTGGTGTTCAAGCGCAAGCTGCTGCTGCCAAAGCTGCTGCAGAAAAAGCTCAAGCTGACGCCATTAAAGCGCAAGAAGCCCTAGCAAAAGCAGAAGAAAACTTAGCAAACGCCGGTAATGGTGAAGATCAACTCGCCGCCGCCTTAGAACGCGCCGCCGCCGCCGAAGCTGCCGAAGCCGCTGCTCTAGAAGCCGCAGCGACAGCAGAAGCCGCAAGACTAGCCGCTGAGACTGCCAGAGCTGCAGCAGAAGAGGCTGTGATCCAAGCTGAAGCTGCAGCTCAAGCTGCCATCGGTGATGCCAAAGCAGAGGCCGCACAGAAAGTAGCCGAAGCCAAGCAACAAGCAGCCGATGCTGAACAAGCACAGCTAGAAGCGAATGCACGCGCTGATGCGGCTGAAACGGCAAGATTAGAGGCTGAGGCTAGAGCAAAAGCAGCAGAAGATGCTCTTGAAGCCGCGCAGCAGCTACCACCAGCGCCTACTAATCCAAAGGCTCCTGTCAATGTAACAATAACTGGTTTCCAAAACAGTATTGCAGATCATGATAATAGTGGTATAAGTGCAAATACTTCTGCTAGCTATGATACGTACACTGCGCTTTTGAATGAGACAGGTTCAAGAGACTTTAAAAACTCTATAAATGTAGAATTGAGAAACGCATCTGACGAAGATTATGAAGGTAGCTTCAAAAAGAGCGAACTTAAGCAGATTGGCGGTATATTTAATAATAAATTAAATTATACGTCAACTTATAAGAACTTTGATGAGCAGATGCAGATTGGTCATGTATATGGAGACCTTAAAGGCCTAGCCAATGTAATCCGACTATCTAAGTTATCGAACGTATATGTACAGGGTAATAGTACAAATATCGACGATATGCAGTACATGAAAGAGCTATCACAGTACAATATCGACAATGGCATCAATGATGGTAAAGTGAACTATAAAGGTGTGGCTAGCTACATCGGTAATAGTAAAGAGGAAATTATTGGTCATGACCCAATCATAGGGACTTCGGAGTTTAAAGTTGATTTCGTTGATAGCCAAGTCGATGGGACGTTATCCTTTGATGGCTCTAGCGTTAGCGAGAAGGTTATCAAAGCTGAGATTGATGGTAATAGTTTTGCTGGCAGTTGGAACGGCGTTGATACAAAAGGCGGCTTCTTTGGAGAAGATGCCAACCTATTAGGCGGTGTATATCAAGTTGCTGATGGTAAAGGTACTTATGGCGCTACTAAGGTGGACTCAAGCGCAGAGCCAGTACCAGAACCTAAAGCCATAACAGGTGTTATGAGCAATACCATTAGTAGCGTATCAGGCTTAGGCACCGATGACGCGATTGGTTATCGTCAGTTTGTGACAGATAATCAAACCTTTACCACTACAACGGGTGAAGGTGAAGACACGACACCGACCATAGTTGAAGATAGTGCTGTAGATAATCTGCCAAGCTATGATAAGTTTGCAGCCCGTCTTGATATTGTTAAACCTAACAAATTCAAGCAACCTGCTATGATTACAACGGTTAGAAGTAATGATGTCGCCTTTGATGCTGATAGTGGTTTCATGAAGTCTAAGGATAAGAACGTTGCTACTTTTAAAAATGTAGGATCTATCATTGGTGACATTGATTTAAAATATAATTACGACTCTGTGTATAGAAACTTTGACACACAGATGCAGATAGGTCATGTCTACGGCGATCTTGTTAAAGAAAGTGGTATCGGTAGTGGGGTGAAATCACGCTATACCAATGTTTACGTTATGGGCCAAGCAACTGAGAATATGCCAACTGATGGTAATGTTCAATATGCTGGCGTGGCCACCTATATGGACAATCTACATTTAGGCTCAGGCGCTATCAAAGACCCAGTGGTCAATGGCACATCGACATTTAATGTAGATTTCGTCAATGATTCTATGACAGGTGAGCTGACATTTGCTGGTATTAATAAAAACATTGGCATCAGTGCTAATATTACCGGAAATACTTTCGCTGGTAGTAAGGACAATATTGCGACATCAGGTGGTTTTTATGGTGATGGTGCAAAGTTCCTAGGAGGCATTTATCAAGAAGCTCAACCTGGTAATGTAGCAGGAACAGGTACCACACCAGGAACAGGCACGACCTTTCAAGGAACCTTTGGCGCCGAAAAGCAATAAAGGAATATGACTGTACAACCCAAACGAAAAAGCGTCTTAGGACGCTTTTTTTCTCGCTTAAACGTTTAAAATCCCTTAGGATGATTAAGTTTGGAAGATTAATGATCATACTTAGGTAAGGATACCCATGAATAATCAATATATGCTCAAACCTCTTACGCTCTGTGTTTCACTAATGATGGCTTATTCTGTCCCCGTCATGGCAGAAGATACGCCACCAGACATAGGGCCGGAGCTTGATCAGGCAACTGAGCTGCTCAAACGTGAAAATCAAACAGCAGTATCAGATCCCACAGCGCCATCTAACGCGATTTCTGATACAGAGGCGCAGCGTGCCATCAAAAGTCGTCAGCAACTTGCTGCCGCCACGACATACAATTTGGCGGCGTTAAAAGCCAACCCAGCGGCGTTTAGTAAGTTTTTAAATGATGCGTTAGCCGCGCAAGATATGGTCACGGTAAAAGAAGTATTGCCGCATTATAAAGCACTTAAAACCAATGATCCCATGCTCATCAAATTCGCTGACGCCTTAATATATCGCAGTGAAGCCAAAAACAAGCAAGCCATCGCCATTTACCGTGAGATGCTCGCAGCAGATCCAGATTTTCACCCTGTACGCCTAAATATGGCG
>Ga0208435_100305_pt1 | contig 14735 bp, 9 predicted proteins | sample 24_taG_FD_184097 | JGI IMG/M metagenome (GOLD analysis project Ga0208435, IMG submission 184097) | Marine viral communities from Cariaco Basin, Caribbean Sea - 24_WHOI_OMZ (SPAdes) (version 2) | ecosystem: Environmental > Aquatic > Marine > Oceanic | place: Caribbean Sea: Cariaco Basin | collected...
TGTCCTTGAGCTATCGAGCAAGTCTGGCAATAAATTGAGTTTTCCGCTGAGTCCATTGAGCTTGAAGCTAACAAATGAACAAGATGGGCAGCAGTACAGTGTCGAAAATGCCTTTCAAAGCAGTATGGTTTTTGAGGATGGTGGTCCCTATACTGACTTGTTAAGTGCGCCGCCAAGACAAGCCAGAAAGGACGAGCGCTTAATGACCTCGGGTGAACTGATTGGCTATAATTATTTTGGTATGGAGTGGAGCGTAGAGCCATTGACCACATTTTATGATTGGCTCTATGTGAATGCCCTAAAGCAAAACCCGCATTTGCATGAAGAAGTTATGCAATATCAAGCCTTTACGGATCGTGAGTTTAATCCTAAAAAGTCTATCCATTGTGCGGCTTATGCACTGGCGATGTTTGTGGCGCTCAATAAACGCGAGTTGCTCGATAATATTGAAGACCCCGCAGTATTTTTTAATTTATATCATGAATTCAAAATAAGTAATACTGAGCAGCTTTTGGAAGCGGGTTGGGTTTGATCGTTAGAGCGGTAATTTATGTAGTAAAAATTATCAAGATAAACTTATGCTAACCAAGTGACTTTATGATATATGAGAATAGCCAAGCTTGTCTTGGCTTTTTCATGCCTAAAAAATCAAGCACCTTAGTCTGGTTGATTTTAGCGTTATATATTTCAATAGGACACTTATTACTCTTAATTATGTAGATGTGATATAAACTTACGAATACTAGGGCATGTCCGCATTTTAAAAGTGGCGATAATATTGAGATATTAGTCAGCTATTTGACGCCGTTTGGCAAGATTTAGCCATTTTTAACCCATTTATATAACTATCGATTGAATTGAGGACACGCCCTAAGTATGACTGTAATTCTGGAAAACTAGACAAAAAAAATCCCCACTTCTTATTTAAGGAGTGAGAATTTTAGTGCTTTTTTAAGCCATATTTGGAGCGGGAAAAGAGATTCGAACTCTCGACCCCAACCTTGGCAATATTGGGCGGCTATTTTTTAAAAGAATGTATAAAATGATATCAGTCTATACTGCATGATATCAAAGGGCTTTGGTTAGTCAGATTAATTATAGCATCATCATACGACAAGGCAATATAATATATTACTCGTAATTTAGTCACCATCAACTGACAGTGTTTTGACCCCTTTGAGTTTAGTGTTTTGACCCCTTTGAGTTTATAGTTAGAATCTCCTTCCTCATAGTATTCTTCCAAGATAATGATAGTTTCTTACTTAGTTGCGTTAAGACTACATGATGCCGACAGTGGTTCTTCTCATCGATAATGATTAACTATGTCTTCTTGTCTTCTTGTCTAATTGGTTTTATATCTAAGGGCATGTACTACTTAAACTGATTTTGCCACTAATGATATTAGACACACTGGCTAGATACGGGTTGCGACCTTGGCGGAACGATTCTTGAGTTGGTGTTTTGGTTTGACAGCCATGAGCTCTGGCGTATGTATCTCGGTATACAAATAGTTGCGTATACTTTGATGTTATGTAGAACTTTAAGCTTTGGAACCTACATAGCATATAGATAGTTTATGGAAAAATAAGGCAGTCTTTGGGAATGTATTGGCGATCGTCAAACTTACTTATATATGGTTAATTCTAATCATCGTTCATTTATGCACAGCATTTTTATATTAAAAATAGTCCAAATTTATTATGCCACTACACCATTCGCAGTGTTCAAAAAGCATAAAAATAGCAGCTATAGTCTAATGCGCTTAATACCCGAGAGATGATGGAGGCGATCCTTTAGAAACTGCGTAAAGGTGCCAAGTAGCGTGACAGACCTAAAGAGATATGCTCATAGAAAACAGCTTAAACTGTTTTTAGTAGGAAATATATTTGCGAGAATCAAGAGTTTTTACAGTATCACGACTCGATATGAGAAGTTGTGCCGCAACTTTAAGTGGATAATCTAATCGGCGCGTACCATTTTACATTGTCAGGTGAATCGAAGGCATATCCTAGTAATAAAACGGCAATGAATCGAATCATTGCCGCTTTATTGATAAAGTATGACGTTACTTAGCTTTGTCAGCAAGTTTATAAGCTATAACATAATCCCCAATAGTTGTTCCAACGGAACCGTGTCCACCAGCAACTAATACGACCATTTGTTCACCTTTAGAATTTAGGTAAGTCATAGGCGTGGCTTGACCACCTGCTGGAATACGAACATTCCATAAGACGTCACCATTTTTCAAATCATAAGCGCGAAAGTTGTTTTCAGTAGCGGCTGACAAGAATGCCAATCCACCTTTGGTAATGATTGGTCCACCAATACCAGGGACACCAAGTTCTAATTTCAATGGTATAGGCGATAAATCTTGTACGGTACCATTTCTACGTTGATAGGCAATCTCACCTGTGCTTAGGTCAGCACCAGCAATTGTGCCCCAAGGTGGCTGCTGACACGGAACGCCTAATGGTGATAAGAATGGTCCCATCTCTACAGCGTAATCTGCGCCTTCGTTGGCATTAACCCCTTGCTCTCCTTTGTTTGTTTCTGTTTCACCAAGATTGTCTCTAGGAATGAGTTTTGATGTGAACGCTAAATAGGTCGGCATACCAAACATCACGCCATTTTCAGGATCGACAGCGATACCGCCCCAGTTGAATGTACCAAAGTTACCAGGATAGACTAAACTGCCATTAGTCGATGGTGGTGTATAACGACCATCATAGTTTAGTTTGTTGAACTCAATACGGCACATCATCTGATCAATGAGGGTGGCACCCCACATATCTTTTTCAGTCAGTGGTGCAGGCTCAAAGCTTAAACCAGAGTATGGCTGAGTCGGTGCTGCATGTTCACCTGCGACCAGATAGCCTTGAGGCGCAGGACGCTCTTTAATCGGAATAATTGGCTCACCTGTTGCTCGGTTTAGTACGTATACATCACCTTGCTTGGTTGGAACTACAAGAGCAGGCTGCATGCCATCGGCAGTATTTAAATCAAGTAAAGTTGGCTGAGCAGGGGTATCCATATCCCACAGATCATGATGAACAAACTGCTGAACCCAACGCGCTTCACCAGTTTTGATATCTAAAGCGACAACAGAAGTCGCATACTTCTCTTCAGCAGCGTTTCGATAGCTTCCAAGTTGATCTGGCGTGCGGTTACCCATAGGAAAGTAAACCAAGCCAAGCTTTTCATCGGCACTGGCAATCGCCCATGAGTTCGGTGAACTGGTTTTGTACGTCTGAGTTGGATCATTGACATCGAAAGGCGCTGTGTTGTCAGGATCGCCAGAATCCCAGTTCCATAATAGCTCACCAGTATTGACATCATAAGCCCGAATAACACCAGAAGGTGAATTAACGTCGTAGTTATCATTAACTGCGCCTGCTACAACAATTGTATTGCCTACCACTATCGGAGGAGATGTCGAGTAATAATAACCCGATTGTTTAAATGGCATGTTGTGCATTAAGTCTAACGAACCGTCATCCCCAAAGCCTTCACAGCGCTGCCCAGTTCTTGGGTCAAGTGCATATAATTTAGCATCAGAGGTTGGAATGAATACTTTTGCATCGCACTGAGTCGATGCGTTCTCAAACGTATTCCCAGCGATTTTTTGAACGGTTAACTCACTGGTTTTTACTTTGTTAGTAATATTATTACTATTAGTAACATTGGTATTATTATCGATATTTGGACTAACTTCTTGGATAGGATTATCAGTAACCACTTGACCTGCGTAGTAGGAAACGCCTCGACAGGTTTGATGTTGACGTTGAAGGTTGTCCTCTACTTTGGGGTCGAACTTCCATAACGTTTGACCAGAGTCTGCATCCAGTGCCAATACCCAGTTATGTGGAGTACACATATATAAGGCATTGCCGATTTTTAGAGGAGTAGCTTGATAGGTGGTTTCACCGACATCATTAGGGCCTTTTACGTCCCCAGTTTGAATTTGCCATGCCAACTCTAAATTCTCGACATTACTCCTGTTAATTTGGCTAAGGGGCGAGTAACGTTGTCCATAGTTGGTGTTACCATATGCCGTCCATTCACCCTCTGACGTTGGTTTGCCATCTGATAAGGGATCACCAAGATTTGTAGAAGTGCCCGCTAAACTAGTATCTGTATTGACATCGTCTCTAGCAGTCAAGTTTAATTCACCCAGTTTGTCGGTTGCATTGTTTGCCAAACTTCCAAAGGATAGCAGTGCACTAGCGCCTACAGTAGTCAGCAGCCCCCAGTAATAAATAGGATTTCTTGCCTTGGTTTTGTGCCCTTTGACCGGCGTTGCGACTAGCTTATCAGATGACAAGTGTGAGGCAGAGTTATCAATAGGATTTTTAGTAGGGTCCGTCGATACTCGGATGTCATTCTTTTGCATCTTGTTGGATACCCAAGGCAACAACATCAATAAACCAAAAATCAGCGGAAAACCAGCTCGAGGCGCTATTGCCCACCAATAAAAGCCAGCCTCCCAAAGCGTCCAAGCCATGGTCGCTATAAGAAAAATAGTATAGAGTCCATATGCGCTCCAATGTCTTTTAAATAGCAAGAATGCGGTGACAAGCATGGTAATGCCAGCAATAACATAATAGGGGCTACCGCCTAACGAGAGTAAATAGGCACCTCCAATGAGCAAAGGTGCGGCAAATAATGCCATAATAATAGCTACGGATTTTTCCATAAACGGGACCACCTGTTTATATAAAAGCAGATTGGCATGTAATGATGGAAGCCCAATAAGAGCTAGACGTCCATCATTACATACATAAGTAAATAACAAATGAACCAAACGTTGAATAACGTTTTGGACTTTATTTTATCATTTATACACAAACTCAGTAAAGGTGGGGTAAGCTAGGAGAAACAGTTTAGTAAGTTTTTTTAGATGTTAAACTGCTTTTAGCATAATTTCATAAAAGTTCGCATATACTGGTGAATTTTGGCATCATTACGACCCGCTATCCAGCTTGTAAATCGACCAAAAACATCCACTGGAATAGCGGTTGAATTCTGATAATATCTTTTTAATAGGCTAAAAATGAGGCCCCGCCTTAGTAATTACGGTCTTTGTTTTGTCTGCTATTCTAGTTTATGCAATATTAACAAATTTGGTCTTATCAATACTGTTATCACCTACTGGCACGCAGTACCAATAATTGCCGCTAAATGGTTTAGTTTATATACTGCCACTAATGATATCTATTCTTTGTAGGCTGTAGCTATTAATCGGCTTGCCGTTTGCATAGCAGACATTGTATATAGTATGTGCTTTATTGACTGTGGTATATGTCAAGATAAGTATGGTTTGATTATTACAGTCAGACTGAGTCAATCAACTTTTCTAAGATAGTGTCTATAGATTTGACAGCAGGGGTCAGGTTATAATACCATTAAGAATTCCTTTCCTTAATCTTACTTACTAAGTAGTGAGATCCTGTCGGAGTAATCTTATGCAATGGACTAAACCAGCTTTTCAAGATATCCGTATTGGTTTCGAAGTCACTATGTATTTCGAAGCTCGTTAAAACTTACTAGATTTGAATCCATTAAAAGCCCTAGATGATTAGGGCTTTTATTTTTTGGAAATATTGATTTATGTATATTCATGTTTTAGGCTCAGCTGCTGGTGGTGGTTTTCCACAGTGGAATTGCAATTGCGATAATTGTCATGGTGTTCGTCAAGGCACGATTCAAGCAAAGACCCGTACCCAATCTTCGATCGCTATATCGGAAAATGGCGTAGATTGGATTTTATTCAATGCGTCACCTGATATTCGCCAACAATTATTTGAATTTAAGGCGGCACAGCCAGCACGTAATTTAAGAGATACAGGTATCACTAATGTGATCTTGATGGACAGTCAACTTGACCATACTACAGGTCTATTGACACTACGCGAAGGTTGTCCGATTCCTGTTTGGTGTACTGACATGGTCTACCAAGATCTCACAACAGGGTTTCCTATTTTTAACATGTTGAAGCACTGGAATGGTGGTCTAGACTATCATCAAATTAATCCAAAACAGACGTTTAATATTGAAGGCTTTAGCAATTTAGAATTTACGCCTTTGATTATTAAAAGTGCTGCACCACCTTACTCTCCACATCGTAACAATCCACATGATGGCGATAATATTGCACTAATTGTGAAAGATTTAAAAACACAGAAACAACTCTTTTATGCACCAGGTTTGGGCAAAATTGACGATCACATTATGCAAATCATGCACGCCTCTGATTGTGTGATGATTGACGGAACCCTATGGACTGATAATGAGATGCAAGAGTGCGGCGTCGGTACAAAAACAGGTCAAGACATGGGTCACTTACATATTAGTGGTGAAGACGGCTCACTTTATTATTTAGATCAACTCGAAAATGCTCGTAAAGTGCTGATCCATATTAATAATACGAATCCAATATTGAATGAAAATTCTGAACAAGCTGCTGAACTAAAAGAACACAATGTTGAAGTTGCTTTTGATGGTATGCAGATTGAATTGTAAGGCGAAGATAAGATGAAGACGACGCAAGAAGAAAAAAAAGCACTTAGCTCAAAAGCGTTTGAAGAAGCGATTATGGATAAGGGTCAGTATTATCATATTCACCATCCTTTCCATATCATGATGCATGAAGGACAGGCGACACAACAGCAAATCCAAGCGTGGGTAGCAAATAGATTTTATTATCAAATTAACATTCCATTAAAAGATGCGGCCATTATGGCAAACTGCCCCGATCATCGTGTGCGCCAAGAATGGATTCAGAGGATGATTGACCAAGATGGTGTTTATCCTGATGGCGGTGGCCGTGAGGCGTGGTTGGGTTTGGCAGAAGCGGTTGGCCTTAGCCGTGAGCAAGTGATTTCTGAAGAGTTAGTATTGCCGGGTGTCCGTTTTGCAGTGGATGCTTATGTGAACTTTGCGCGGCGAGCGTCTTGGACGGAAGCCGCCAGTAGCTCACTTACTGAACTGTTTGCCCCGCAGATTCATCAGTCGCGCTTGGAGTCTTGGCCAAAGCATTACCCTTGGATCCAAGAGCAAGGTTATACCTATTTTCGCTCGCGCCTCAGTCAAGCCCGCCGCGATGTTGAGCATGGTTTAACCATTACTTTAGACTCCTTTAAAACGGTTGAACAACAACAGCGTATGCTGGAGATTCTACAATTTAAACTCGATATTTTATGGACTATCTTAGATGCCTTGAGCCTAGCCTATGTCCATAATCAAGCCCCTTACCAAAGCGTAACCTCCGATAATGTTTGGCATAAAGGATTGTTCAAATGAGTTTACCTGATCTAGATCATTCTATCGTACCAGTATGGCGCCATGGTTATAGGTTTCAGTTTGAACCGGCTCAGAATGCCTATGTGTTGCTGTACCCTGAAGGGATGATCAAATTAAATGAGAGTGCCAGTATCATCGGCCAACATATTGATGGTCAAGCTTCCGTTGCTGATATTATTAAAAAGGTAAAAGCCATATTTGGTGATATTCCTGAAATCGAGCAAGACATTATCGAATACATGTTAGTGGCTCAACGTGAACATTGGATTGATTTGGTATGAGCGCTCCCGTAGGACTTCCGTTATGGTTACTGGCTGAACTTACCTATCGCTGCCCGCTACAATGTCCTTATTGCTCTAACCCTGTTGATTATGCTCAGTATAATCAGGAGTTGACGACGCAAGAATGGTTTGATGTTTTTGATCAGGCGCGGCAAATGGGCGCTGTGCAACTCGGTTTTTCTGGCGGTGAACCATTGGTTCGTCAAGATTTGGAAAAATTGGTCGCTTATGCTCATAACCAGGGTTTTTATACCAACCTAATTACCTCAGGTATGGGGTTAAACGAGTCTCGGATTGCACGATTAAAAGAAGCTGGCCTTGATCATATTCAAATTAGTTTCCAAGCTAGTGATCCAATTGTGAACAATGCATTAGCGGGTTCAAAACATGCTTTCGAACAGAAGTATGAGATGTCACGTCTAGTCAAGCAGTACGACTATCCGATGGTGCTCAATTTTGTCATTCATCGGCAAAACATTGATCAGATTGACCAGATTATTGAGCTGTGCTTAGAGCTTGAGGCAGACACGGTTGAGCTTGCTATTTGCCAATTTTATGGTTGGGCGTTTGAGAACATACAAGGTCTATTGCCTACCAAAGAACAGGTGATAAGAGCTGAACGAATTACCAACGAGTATCGTCAGAAAATTAAAGAATTAAACATCAAATGTAAGCTCATTTTTGTGGTGCCTGATTATTACGAAGAACGTCCGAAACCCTGTATGGATGGTTGGGGCAAGATTTTTTTAACCGTTGCACCCGATGGTACGGCTCTACCTTGCCATGCTGCCAGACAGTTACCAATAAAGTTCCCTAATGTACGAGAAACTCAGCTTGCAGATATTTGGTATGAGTCTCCTAGCTTCAATCAGTTTCGCGGTGATGATTGGATGCCTGATATGTGCCAAAGCTGTCCAGACAAAGAACGGGATTATGGCGGCTGTCGTTGCCAAGCGTTTATGCTGACTGGGGATGCCAAAAATGCCGATCCTGTTTGTGGTAAATCGCCTTATCACTATCTGATTGAGGAAGCACGTGCAAATAGTGAAACGCCTGTACCTTTTGAAGATTTACTCTTTCGCAATCCAAAGAATTCTAAGCTCTTGAATAAAAAACAACTCATTCCTACTCGTACGGTAATGGATTAAACCATGAATGCTCAGCCTATCATTTTTGATGGACACAATGATTTATTGACCCGCCTTTGGCTTAGCTCAGCAGAAGATCCCGTGCAGGATTTTATTCATGGCGAGCTACCCGGACATTTAGATTTACAACGTTGTCGCGAAGCCGGATGGATGGGAGGCTTATTTTCCATCTTCCTGCCTCCGTATGCTTATGTTAAAAACAATCATCCTGAAAAGTTATCAAATTACTCTGGCTTAGCTTCAGATACTGACTTTGATCCACAGCAAATCATTGATATTTGCTGTGCTCAATTGGCGCTTGCCGAGCAATTACAATCTCGATCTGAAGGTCAAATTCAAATTTGCACGACGCTTGCGCAAATTAGAGCCTGTCAACAGAATCAACAATTAGCAATAATCCTTCACCTTGAAGGTGCTGAAGTTTTAGCCATTAAACCTGAATTATTTGATGATTTTTACAACGCAGGACTCAGAAGTATTGGTCCACTCTGGAATAGGAAAAGCATTTTTGGTGATGGCTTAAATGCCCCCTTTCCGCATTCTCCAGATACGGGGTTTGGTTTAACGAATCAAGGCAAAGATCTCATTCTGAAGTGTAGTGAAAAGCATATGCTCATTGATGTCTCACATATGAATGAACGTGCTTTTTGGGATACATTAGAGATTATTAATCAGCCCATTGTCGCGACACATTCAAATGCTCACGCTTTATGTCAGCAAGCCAGAAACTTGACTGATCAGCAATTAAAAGCTGTTAAACAAAGCAATGGCATGGTTGGGGTGAATTTCGATGTTGCTTTTATTCGTGCTGACGGGCAACGTAATACTCAAACATCACTCGATGTGATTGTAGATCATCTTGATTATCTAGTTGACCATTTAGGCGAAGATCACGTAGGTTTTGGATCTGATTTTGACGGTTGTCTATTGCCTGATGATTTGTCTGATGTTAGTCGAATCTACAGGCTAGTTGAGCGTATGCAACAACGAAACTTCTCCGATCAACTCATTAAAAAAATTACTTTAGAAAACTGGCTGAATATTTTGGATAAAATATGGAAATGATGGTTTATACGATTAAAAGTATGCTGCCATTGTGTTTTTGGCGTTATATAAAAGTTAAGGGGCTGTCCTAGATAAATAAAATAATCTAGGATAGTCATATGAGAAAGAGTAGATTAAGTTGGTACAAACAAACCAAACTCATTGAACTATTTGTTGCCGGTTCTACCGCAAGAACAGCAGCAAGCTTAGTAGGTTTTAATAAAACAACAGCCAGTTATTGCTTTCATCGCCTTAGACTACTTATTTATGAAAATAGTCAGGAACCTGGTCTTCTAGAAGGCGAAATAGAAGTTGATGAGAGCTGCTTTGGCGGCAGACGCAAAGGAAAACATGGTCGCGGTGCTGGTAACAAAGTGCCTGTATTTGGACTGCTTAAGCGCAATGGTAGCGTCTATGCCTGTATCATCCCTAATGTAAGAGCCGATATCTTAATCCCTATTAGACCTCTTGCATAAGTCATCGCTAGCCCTCGTAAATCCGTCAGTGGAAGTCAATGAACTGGTACTTTCGCAAGAGGTCTATTATAAGAGAGAAGGTAAAGCCTGATAGTATTGTCTATACTGACTCATTCAGAAGTTATAACGCCCTTGATGTGAGCGAGTTTACCCATTACGTATTAATCACTCAAAAGAGTTTGCACAAGACAAAAATCACATTAATGGAATAGAGAAATTTTGGAGCCAAGCGACATATATGTAAATATAATGGCATCTCAAAAGAGCATTTCCATCTGTTTTTAAAGGAATGCTAGTAGCGTTTTAATTACAGTGATCCAAAACGTCAATTACACCAGCTAAAACAATGAGTTAAACAGCAACTGAACTAGTTATCTAGGACAGCCCCTTAAATTAATTGGTCTTTATACATCCCCATTTAATAGATCCCATGATCGCTATACTTTGTCACTTAATTTACAACGGATTATTTTTGCGAGAGTAGTATATCTATTGCTTATCTGCTACAGCCCCTTAATTGATGTAGTCATTTCATAATATGAGTTTTACCAGTTTTACTTAAGGTTAACTACTAAATCTAATTGTCTCCAAATCTCATTTTTTAGATGCTCTAGACGTATCTTTTGCATAAATCCGTAATTATTATTATCTTCAGACTCGCTAACTTCTTTAAAGGTTAAATAATCTTCTAACATTTTTGAAAAATTACAACTTTCCTTATCTATACTCATTTTTCGTATTTTAATGACACCGATAACGTTCTTTGCTTGATTGAAGAGAGTACTGTTGATGAAGTTGTTTTCATTTTCGCCAAAAAACTCATTCTCCCAAACTATTATTGGTGTGTCTTTGTAATTATTAATAATATCCGTCAAGCATCTGAAAGTTTCAATTCTATTCGTTCCATAATTTACTGGACAATGAATAATAAGATTTTTATTGTTGCTTGAGAATATATGAGGTATTTCGTTTTCTATAATGTAATTGTTAATGGACAGAAAGTTAGCACTACTTGTATCAACGAGCATAGGGCTTTTACTAGATAAAAATTTGTTAATTAATTTATCAACTACTGTTTGATCTAAGTTTCCTCTTTTATTTAAAGATTTAATGTTTTCTACATTTAGAGCCTCATATTTTTCTAAAGTATAATGGAATGGCCCGGTGTCTATTATTTTTAAAGTGCTATCTTTCTCATTTAAATATTGAGCCAAAAGCATACTGCATAACGACTTACCTGCGCCACCTTTTGACTGCATCACGAAATGCGCTGTATTATCAATACTCATTTTTATTGCTCCATTTTAAATAAATTTAATAGCTGGCTGGCTTCTAAGTGCTCATTAGAGTTAGTTAAACATTAGCGATGATATGCTGCTAAAAAATAACGAAGCAGTAACCCTTAAGTTCTCGCTCTAAACAATAATTTCTTCATCCATAATTAACATGATATGAACTATGAATCTTAGTAATGAGGAATAGCGTACCCTTCCTGCATTATTCTCATGTTTATCAGGTATACAAATGCCAAAAAGCCAAGTTGAAAACCTGTTGTTTTCATATTTTTTCATATTCTTCATTTCAGCCAAGTCTTGAACGGCTTCAATCAACTTCTTGTTACTGGTCACTAGCCACGCTTTTTTGTTAGGTAATAGGTAAGTGCTAATCTTCAAGAACCGTTTAAAGTCGTTAAGGCTTTTTTCCGGGAATGAGATAGTAGCTGAGTGCGCAGTGATGCCCGAAGATACCTTCGTGAGATACCACCGATAATCCTCATTATTGTCACGGCGTAAGCTCATAATGTTTCTAAAAAATATATCCAAAAATTTGTACTCGATACGTTCATAAATACGCATTGGTGTTATTTGATCTTTTAGAAGTACAAATCGGTAATGTTCAGGTGTTGTTGTAGTTATAGCAGCAACTTTTTTAGCTCTATTTACCAGTATTTCAGCATCCGCCAGCATTAATGTTGCTTTACTGGCAGCCTCTTCAATGGTGTAGTTATTTTGAACCTCATTCAATAAAGTAGTTATTTGCTTGATGCCATAACGAGTCAATAGCTCATCCGATGAGAAGGAGTCGAATAGTGTCACTTCAGCAGACTCATCAATATTAGATGTAAAAATAGGGTGGTTTATTGGGTTTTTATAGTACCTTTGCGTAGAGTCTTTAAATAGTAGCTTCGCAACATCCTTTAAAGCGACCGAATCACCCTGAGCAATAATATTATTCTCTTTTATACGTTTATCCTCAATGCCTGTGATGTTTGTAAACATTGATGCTGGTAAACGGATGTCTGCGTCTGCAAGCTCAAAGGTTCCCATCAAAGTTGCAGCATGATGATAGTACTCAAAGCTGCGTCTGACAGATAGATGACCCATAATACCTGACAAGGCGTACCATTTATCAGGTCCCTCCGTATCTACACCAAGCACTCCTCTTTTAAGAATGCCGATATGGTTTTCACTATAGCCAGTAAGGGCCGTTGCTAACTGGGATCTAGCATTTAGTACTAAGGCTAAGTTAGTAATTGCAGTGTGACGAAAACCATGGAAAGCAAAGCCAACTTGCTTATTACTAATATCCTCCATAATTTTCTTAAATAACTGTAATGGCACATGTGAAGGGAGTGGCTGAGTGTCTGTTGACAAGCTAAAAATATAAGTCTGTTCACCTTGTCCTCTACGCGACCGAACATAACGGTTAAAAAAACGCAGCTCAGTAGGAGTCAATAGTGCAAATATAGGCACTCGTCTTTTGCTAATTTCTGTTTTAAGCTTGCGATAGCTATTCGGTCGTAATACAGCAGAAGGCTCGCTTATTTCTAGCCCTTCGATATCATTAATTTTTAAACCTAGAAGCTCTTTTTTGCGCATACCCGTTCGATAGGCTAAGATAAATAATGATATCAGCATGTCACGCTCAACGCTGTCTATTGAAATCTTTATTTGATTGAGAGTTGCATAGTAGGCTTGTGGTGATACCCATTCTGATCGTACTTTAATTTGCGATTTGGCTTGTTTAATTGTGACAGATGGAAAATCAAAATATTTTTCTGCTACTTTGTGCAGCCTCTGTAAGAGTTTTGCTGAGTATTGAATGTCAGTATTACCTCGTTCTATAGCTTTGTGCTCTAGAATATCTTCATAAAGGTCAGTAAAATCCTCTTCGTCCCATCCTTCGATATCTTGTTCTTTATAAAAGTAACACCATTCATAGCCGACAACGCCAAGATACCCATCAATGGTTGTACGCTTGGGCTCTTCAGGTGATTTTAATAATAAGATAACCCATTGAACGATAATTTTTTCATATAATGGTCGCTGCTCAGTCAGCAAGATGCTTATTTCTTTATCTACCCCATTAGTCAACCAGTCAATGAGTAAGTTTGGTGGTTTTAAATAATACGGTGTTAGATCCCACTGAAGTGATGAATGACAAAACTTAGGATAGCGTGATTTTTTAGCTTGAGTCTTTTGTAGTATTTTCTTTAGATAGCTAACAACATCTGCCTTACGATAATCAGTTTTTAAATTTTTCTGACTGCTTTGATAGGTTTTCGCATTTATTGATAATTTCAGTAGCTCCTGAAGAGAGTAGGGTTTGTCTATATTGACGTATGATTTATCCATTAAAGTGATAAAGTCATGAGCCGTCAACCCAGTCGTTCTCTCATCTCCTTGAAGCACACCTACGGATGCTTGATCAATACTAACACCCGGTAGCATTTCCCAATGGTAGCTTGAAAATCCAAGCAAATTAATTAGCGTTGGTACCTTAATGCCTAATGGTTTGAGCAAAGGTGATAAGGCTTGCTTTAGTAGTTGCTCTATATCTTTTATAGAGCTCAATCCAAAATGATTGTCCTTTCTAATTTGATGATAGTGAATTAGCCAACACTGACCAACTCGGTCTAATACAATTTGCTGGCTGTTATACATTTTACTTTTGATTTGATATTTACTTCTTTCATTATATTCAACACGTTCATTACCGTAGCTGGGATGAGGATAGCGAATTGTCGTTATTAAGTGGTAATCAATAAAGGGCTCAAACTTATTATTTAAGCATTGATGTAGCCATGGCAACAGCCAGTTTTTATTATTTATGCCACCATAGACTATCCCAGAAAACACTAACCATGCGACTGTTTGCTCTAAAGTAAATGTTTTTTGAGTTTGCCAATGACAGTGAACGGCATCAATAACTTGTTTGATGTTCTTACCGTTATGTAGCCAATCAGCCCCTATACGCAGTGGGTTGACTTTAACCTGTTTGGGCTCTTGAGGTATGGGGTAATGATAAGGCTCTAAAATATAGTAATGATTATAAAACTTTATAAATTTAGCTAACGTGTTATAGTAGAGCCTTTATAAAAGTGGTACATTAGTTTTAAAACAAGCGAAAAGTAAAAAGATTATGACTTATTCAGCAGATTTTCGTGCTCAAGTGATTAAAAGTGTTAAACAACAAGGTATGAGTAT
>Ga0208435_100308_pt1 | contig 14600 bp, 13 predicted proteins | sample 24_taG_FD_184097 | JGI IMG/M metagenome (GOLD analysis project Ga0208435, IMG submission 184097) | Marine viral communities from Cariaco Basin, Caribbean Sea - 24_WHOI_OMZ (SPAdes) (version 2) | ecosystem: Environmental > Aquatic > Marine > Oceanic | place: Caribbean Sea: Cariaco Basin...
CTTTTAAAAAGAAGTGGCTCCCCGAGCTGGGCTCGAACCAGCGACAAACGGATTAACAGTCCGTTGCTCTACCAACTGAGCTATCGGGGAACAGCATCAATGTGCGGCGCATATTAAGGACTTTGCTTTGGTTCGTCAACCCCCTGAATTAAAAGGTCAAAATTTGCACAGCCGAGTCCAGTATCCGTACCGGCCTCCGGTTTGGTTACGTAATGGGCACGTGCAATCCATATGGCCGACCCTGTTCCGAAACGTCGAGATGCCAACGCCCCAAACCGAAGTGCTCGCCACCCCGGATAACGACGAATTGCACCTGGACTGGTACCGCCAAAACAGCGACCGCATCGCTGTCATTTCACACGGTTTGGAAGGCCACAGCCGAAGACCCTACGTGCTTGGCTTAGCCAAAGCGCTGATGGCAGAAGGCTGGGACGTACTCGCCTGGAACTTCCGCTCCTGCGGCGGAAACATGAACCACCAACCCCGTTTCTACCACAGCGGCGCCACCGAGGACCTCCACACCGTCGTCACCCGAGCGCTGCGAGACAGCTACAAAAACCTGTTCCTATCCGGCTTCAGCATGGGTGGCAACCTCACCTTGCTGTACCTTGGCCAGCAACGCGAACAGCTCGACAGCCGAATCAGCGGCGCCGTGACCTATTCCGTCCCAGTGGACCTCGCCGGCAGCGCCGACATGCTGGCCTTGCCCAGCCGCCGCATCTACATGCAGAGATTCCTCAACGACCTGTACGGAAAAATGCAGGAGAAAGCCGAACGCTTCCCCGAACTGATCGACATTTGCGACTTCAAAAAAATCCGAAACTTCCATCAGTTCGACAGCCGATACACGGCACCGCTGCACGGTTTCAAAGACGCCAAAGACTACTGGGCCCAATGCTCGGCACTACACCGGCTCAAAGATATCCGCGTGCCTGCACTAATGGTCAACGCCGCCGACGACCCATTCCTGTCCGCCGCTTGCTACCCGGAATCGAAAAAAGTACTAGGCCGACACGTGAAAGTTGAAGCGCCTAGATGGGGCGGTCATGTCGGATTTGTTGAACACGCAAAAGATGGCTATTACTGGTCGGAAAGGCGGGTTCTGGATTTCGTCGGAAACTTTTCTTAATCAGAGCGTGTAGAGCGTTGTGTCAGCGTCCTTCGCAAAATTTCGGGGCGGGTGAGTGCGGTATCCTCTCCTGAAATGTCGTAGGCCATGGATGGCCGGAGAGAAGCGCACACGGATGTGCTTGTAGCGGTTTCAGGAGAGGATACCGTGCTCACCCAACCTGCACGAAAGTACGGGCCGTGGCCAAGGAGTTTACTGAATCAAAGGCTTGAGCTCAGGCCAAATATTCTCCAACAACAAAGGCTGCGCCTCCTCAGTAGGATGAATACCATCCCCCTGCATCAAACCCTCCTGATCGTAAATTCCCTTTAAGAAAAACGGAACCAACCCCACTTCATACCGGTCAGACAACGCGGGAAAGATATCTGAAAACATCTGCGTATAACGCTGACCGTAATTGGGTGGAATCTGCATGCCCACAAGAATTGGAGTCGCATCAGCCGCTAACGTTAACTCGATCATCTTGGCCAGATTCGCCTCAATCACATTCGGAGGAAATCCGCGCAGACCATCGTTACCGCCCAGCTCAATGACAACCACCTCCGGCTCATTCTGCTCAAGCAAACGAGGCAACCGGCGCAAACCTCCATCGGTCGTTTCACCGCTGATACTGGCATTCACCACCTGCCAAGATAGACCTTCGCGCTCCAGGCGGTCGCGCAGCAGAGGAACCCAGGCAGTTTCAGACGGAACACCGTAAGCGGCACTCAAACTGTCGCCAACAACAAGCAAAGTGGATTGGTTTGCCAGAGCGGGCCACGAAATCACAACCAAAGTGAAGAGAAAAAACGACCGAGCAAACGTAAACGCCTTATGAAACATAGATTCGTGTACCCTTAAAATTTAAAACATTAAACGCCAGCGAACGGAGCAACCGTGAACCAAATGACGGACCTGACGAAGAATAACCAACGCCCCATGCTGCGAGTATCCGGATTGACCCACAAAGTCAGTCTGGAAACCGATACGTTGACGATCTTGCAGGGGGTCAACCTGGAAATCAATCGGGGCGAATCCGTAGCCATCGTTGGCCGTTCCGGCTCCGGAAAAACCACTTTACTCGGCCTACTGGCCGGGCTCGACACCCCGAGCGAAGGCACCGTAGAGCTGGATGGTGCCGAAATCAGTCGCCTTAGCGAAGACGAACGCGCGAAACTGCGCGCACGGCGAGTGGGATTTGTTTTCCAATCGTTTCAGCTACTTCCGGCGTTGAGCGCGTTAGAAAACGTCATGTTACCTCTGGAACTGGCCGGAATAGAAGCTCCCCATCAACGTGCCCGGGATTTGCTTGAACGTGTCGGCTTGGGGAAACGCCTCAACCACACACCGCGACAACTATCCGGAGGCGAACAACAACGGGTGGCCATTGCTCGCGCGTTTGCTTCTGAGCCAAGCATCCTGTTTGCAGACGAGCCCACCGGAAATCTGGATAACCGCACCGGTCAGTCGGTGTCGGATTTACTGATGGACCTAAACCGGGAACAAGGTGCCACTCTGGTGATGGTAACCCACGATGAACGATTGGCCGCACGTTGTAACCGCACCTTCCATATTGAAGCGGGTGTTTTGAGCGAGCCAGATGCCGCTCGGGAGTTAGCTGACTGATGGTTGCCGCAAAAAAACTAATGTCCGTAAGGCGAGACTGGCGTGAGCGAGATGTTCGGGTCGTGTTGGTTGCCCTGATGATCGCAGTTGCAACGGTCGCGACCATCGCGCTGTTCGCAAACCAGCTGCAGCGCACCTTGGTGTCCTCGGCCAGCTCTTTTTTGGCCGCAGACCGTCAGCTCGACGCAGAGAACGGAAAACCTGTGCCACCCGGCTGGATCGAAGAAGCGAGGAGCCGAGGCCTGCAAACTGGCCAGATGATCAAGTTCTCAACCATGGTGTTCGGCGAAAACGGATTCCAGCTGGTATCAGTGAAAGCCGTTAGCGATGAATACCCGTTACGCGGCGACATCGAAATTCAGCCTAATCAAGACAGCTCTCGAACCATCGTTGATGCAGGGCCAAGGCCCGGCGAAATTTGGATCAACCCGAGGTTGCTCAGGCTGTTGGAGCTTCAGATTGGTGACACGCTAGAAGTGGGAAACCTGAAACTGACCGTCTCTAATCTGCTTATCCGGGAGCCGGATGGCGGTTTTCGACTGTCGTCATTGGCACCCCGCGTGATGATGCACGTAGACGATGTGGCCGCAACCGGTGTGGTTCAGGAAGGTAGCCGAGTGGGGTTTGTCTATCTCTTTGCCGGTGATGATCGGCTACTTGAAGATTACTATCAATGGCTTGAGCCACAACTGGAACCCAGCCATGAATGGGAAGGTGTGCGTGACGGTGAAACCTTCTCACGCTCACTGGAACGAGCCGAGCGGTTTCTGTTGCTTGGCGGTAGTTTGGCGGTTTTACTCGCGGCTGTGGCCGTTGCGGTCGCAAGTCGTCAGTACGCGCTATCCCAGCGGGATACGGTGGCTCTTCTGAAAACTCTCGGCCTTACCGGTGGCGGGATTGGTCGGTTGTACCTGCGCCGCTTGGCTCTTTGGGGTGTCGTGGGAATAGCTGGTGGGTTAGCCGTTGCGTTGCCGCTGTTTTGGATGCTCGTCCGTATGTTGAGCGATGTGCTGGAGCGTCCCATTGATTTCTACCTAGACCCCTCGGCACTCACGCCGGCGTTGCTAACCGCGCTGATTTCGCTGTTTGCGTTTGCGTACCCCCCTATTCGCCGACTGCAAAATGTGCCTGCGATGCGGGTATTGCGCGCCCAGCCCGGTGAATCCGGAAGGGAAGTGGTACCGGACCTGCTCATCGCAGTCATTGCTGTGTTTGGTTTGGTATGGCTGTATGCGGGTGAATTAACCTTGGTGGTTTCATTGCTCGGTGGTTTGGTGCTCCTGCTCACGGTGTTGGCACTCATTGGCTGGCTGATGGTATCTCTCCTGCGCCGGGTGCGCGGAGGGGGTAACGCATGGCGTCTCGCGCTGGTTGGGCTGTATCGGCACCGGCAAGCCAGCATGGCGCAAATGGCCGTGTTTGCCATGACTCTGATGTTGGCGGCTACATTGGTATTAGTCCGTTCGGCGTTGCTGGAGGATTGGCAGGCCCAGCTACCGGAAGACACCCCCAATCACTTCCTAATCAATATTGCTCCGAACGACGTTGATGCCGTGGAGTCCTTTTGGGCCGAGCGCGGTGTGCCCTTGGATACGGTGTATCCGATGGTTCGGGGCCGGTTGACCGAGCTAAATGGGCAGCCCGTTAAAGAAGCGGTTAGCAAAGATGAACGCATCAATGCCTTGAATCGCGAGTTAAACCTTACGTGGATGGAGCAGCTTCCCGAAGATAACCGAATTCAGGAAGGGCAGTGGTTCGCCAAAGGGGATACCCGGGGCGTGTCGGTCGAGGCGGAATTAGCCGGTAAGTTAGGTTTAAAATTAGGAGATAAACTGACCTTTACCATTGGGTCCGAGAAAGTCACTGAGCCTGTTGGCAGCATTCGAAGCGTTCAGTGGGACAGTATGAAGCCCAACTTTTACATGGCATTCCCCCCAGATGGCGGGTTGACCAATATGCCCGCAACCTGGATCACCAGTTTTCACCTCGATGAAAGCAGCAAGCTGTTGTTGAACGAATTCTCACGACAGTACCCGACGGTATCTGTGCTGGAAATTGACCACATCATTGAGCGCATTCAGGACATTGTTCAGCAAGTGACTCAAGCTATTGAAGCGATACTGGCGTTGATTCTTGCGGCTGCGTTAGTTGTGATGGCGGCGGTGGTGAGTGCCACTTTGCGTGACCGGCAGCGAGAAGGTGCGTTGTTGCGCACCTTGGGGGGGCAGCAGCTGTTGCTAGTGCGCAGTACCATGCTGGAATTTGCACTATTGGGCTTCTTTGCGGGTGTACTGGGCGTGTTGGCCGCGGAAACCGCCGTTTATGCGTTGCAGGCACGGGCGTTTGAAGGGGAGTTTCGCTGGCATTGGCAGGTGGTGCTTTCGGTTCCGTTAATCAGCGCCTTGTTATTGGCGTTGTTCGGGCGCTGGCAACTAAGGCCGGTATTAAGCGTTTCGCCGATGCTGCTACTGCGTAGATTGGAGTAATCTCGGGTTTAACGGTAATTCGCGAGGATGGCGTCTAGCTCGCCGTTCTCGCGCATGGCCGACAACTCCCGGTTAAAACCTTGTGCGAATTCAGTCCAATCTTTTCGAAGCATGAGACGGTAGCCATATTCGCTGATGTTGCCCGTCGAAGCTCTGAACTGGTTGGACAACCCTTCATTGCGCAAGATCCATTGCCCCACCAAGCGGTCAGCCAAGGCGGCATCAAAGCGCTCGCCCAGCAAGACATAACGAAACAGATCTTTGTCGCTGGATACGTTGAAGCGATTAATTTTTTCTTGTTCGAAATAAGGGGCAAGGCTTGGGTATTTGTACCCTAAATGAGCAACGATAGTCTGCCCGAACAAATCAGAAGGATGAGAATAGTCTGCTGTGGATTCATGATGGAAAAAGAGCACTTCTTCGACATCCACGACCGCCCGCGTGAATAGATACTTATCTGGTTGTTCGGTCCATTCGGTGGCTCTTAGCGTACCGTCGATGTACCCATCAAGCAGCATGTTATCCACCCGTTTTCGAGGGATTTTTCTGGGCACCAACTCGTAACCCAAACGAGGCGCTATTGTGGTCATTACATCCCACAAAATACCGGAAGGCGTCTCTCCGTCGACAATCAGATAGGGCGGGTAACCATGTGGGGAAATGTTCAACCGAAATGTTTTGATGGCGTTTTGTGTGTCGGCCCATGCACTTGTTGATACGGCAGCGTAAAACAAAGCGAAAGGCAATAATCTAAGAACTGGGACTAGATGTTTAAAGCGTCGATGAATCATGGTCAGAAACCCATGCAGCTGGAAAACGAAAACCTTTTTAACATGCCTCCAGCCGTATCGTTGCTAGAATGCTAATCGAATAATACCTACTAAACGGTTCCGGTGAAATGTTTGTTGTGTAGTAAAATGCTACCCAACGAGTGTCGGGCAGCATTTGCCGGGTTAAAGCGGGTGATCAGGCCCAGGCTCGTCTCAAAATCGTTATGGTATCGTCGAGCGAGACTTCCCTTGGGTTGAACATGATAGAGCCATCATCCAAGGCCATTGTCGCGATGTCTTCCAGCTGACTCTCGAGGACTTTCTCGGTTTCTTTCAGCGTCCGAGGAAGTTTGCAGCGTTTGTAGAGTTCGTCCCGAAGTTTGCGGATGGATGAGATGCTGGCTTCCGCACGGCGCGCGGCCGGCGTTGCCGAATACACTTCGGGGCCTTCAAGGTGCAGTAGCAGATCGCCCAGGGGTTCCCGAATGCTTTCCAGATTGAATTCCAGTACGTAGGGCAAGTACAAGCTCATGCACAGACCGTGTGGTAAGTGGCAGATCGCGCCGGTAGCGTGCCCCAGGGAATGAACAAGGCCGACCATGGAATTGGAAAAGGCAATACCAGCCATGGTGGAAGCTTGCGCCAAATCCAGACGCCCGTCTTCGTCTTTTGGCTTATCCATAACCTTCAGCAAGGATTGGCTGATTTTCTTCACCGCTGCGGTTGCGTATGCATCGCTCAGAGGGTTCTTGGCCATGCAGGTGAAGGCTTCGGTGGCGTGGGTGAGCGCGTCCATCGCCGTGGCTGCGGTAATGTGCGGGGGCAGTGTAAGGGTCATTCGCGGGTCGATAACGGCCGCGTTGGGGAGCAAAAACGGCGATGAGTAGGGCAGTTTAACGCCTCGCTTTTCATCGGTAATAACGGCAACAGAGGTTACTTCAGAGCCAGTGCCTGCGGTGGTGGGCACCACGAAGAAGGGTTTCAGCGCTTTCTTCAAAATGCCCGCGCCACTGTACTCGGCGATGTCATCACCGCCCTCGGATACCAGAATGTTCACGGCTTTGCCGGTGTCGATGGCTGAGCCGCCACCCACCGCGATGATGGAATCGCATTTTTCCTTGCGGTACAACTTGGCGATCGCGCCAACGACGGTGGTAGAAGAGTCTGGCGGTACGTCGTCGTAGATTGAAACAATGTCCAGGCCACTCTCTTCGCAGGCCGCAATCACTGGTTCCAGAAGTCCTGCAGCACGCACGCCTTTGTCGGTAATGATCATAGGGCGCTTGGCGGCCAGGCTGGTGAGCTCGAACGGGATGTGTTCCAAAGCGGCTTTGCCTGCAATGACTTTCACCGGGCAGAAGAACTCGTAGTATTTGTTGGTCATTATGCTCTCACTGTCTCGACAAGGTTGGTGGCAACTTTCAGGTATATGCGTGCAGCATTCAGTAATTTGTTGGGCAGCTTCAAGGTTGCCGGATACTCTTTCACAGCCCGTTCCGCGACCAGTTTAGGCAGGATGAATGCTTCTAAACGATTCAAAACGCGAGTCATTTTGATCGCAAGGCTTACATCGCCATCGACCAACATGCGGTCGTGCGCGAACGCCACGGCCGTTTTTTCCTGAAACGACATGACCAAAAACGCATGGGCCATGTGCTTGAACTGGATCGACAAGTCCACCGCGCGTGGCGCTTCGTCGCCGAGATACTTCAGCCGGCCATCGCCGATGTGTTCCACCACCAGGCTCGGACCCGCAGGCATTACCTGCATCTCGAAAAGGAAGCCCACCGGAAGCTGGCTGGTTTCTGCGCGAGCGGCTTCGTCTACTTCGGTAATCGCTTGCAAAGCGCGCCCCATGACCTGAAACATCAGTTCGACGTAGGCTCGCCTGGCTTGGGATGCGATCGGTTGCAGTCGTTTAGAGAGCATGTTTTTCATCCGCTTGTTATTGGGTTATCTGATTTTTAGAGTTATTGCTCTAAAAGTCAATGTAATCATTGACACGGTGATGGCGTCAAACGGGCAATGTTTTCGCGCATAAAAAAACCGGAAGCGTTTAACTTCCGGTTTTTATTTGAAATTTCAGATCAATTGTTAATTGGTCATGGCGGCCAGTTTGCGCTTGGCCTCCTCCCCAATCTCTCCGCCGGCTTCGGCTGCAGTGGAATAGTAGCCCATGGCTTCATCCCGGCGGCCCTGTTGCTTGGAAATATCACCAAGGCGAAGGTAAGCAATGGACGTTGGTACGACTTCATTTGCTCTTTCCAAATGGGTTCTGGCTTTGGATAAATTGTTCAGGGCCAGCTCGTTGAGCCCGCTGTGAAGTTGGTATTGGAACATTTCAGGGTACAGCGACACGGCCTTGTCGAAGTCTGCACGGGCTTTTTTGAGTTGATTCTGGCTTTTATAGATCCGGCCACGCAGGGCGAAGAACATTGCCTCGCGAGGTTCTATTTTGATGGCCTTGTTAATGGCCTCCAAAGCGCCGGAAACATCGCCTTCCGACGCCAGCTTCATGGCGTTGTCATGTGCTTCGTAAGCCGGTTGAAGCTTTTTGATCATGGCGATTCTGCGCTGATAAATCTCGGCACCACGGTAGCCACCCGCGCCGATTTTCTGAACCAGTTCCTGATTCGCCTGCACGCGCTTTGCGGAGGGCGGGTGGCTGGCAAACAAACCGTTTAACCAGCTTGATTCGTTGCCTTCAGACAACGACAGGAACAGCTGTTGCAGTTCAACAGCCGCTTGCGGATCGTAGCCCGCGGCGTGCATGTACCTGATGCCGTAAGCATCCGATTCAAGTTCATCTCCCTGGCCATATTGTGCCAAGGCCAACTGGGCTCCCACGGCCGCTCCACCCATGATCAGGCCGGCCCATTCGTTCTCCGACATGGCCATGCCAATGCCGGCCATTCCCAGGCTGATGAGTGTGCCTTTCTGCATGCGCTGCACACTATGGCGAGCGGCTGCATGAACAATTTCGTGGCCCAGCACGGATGCCAGCTGGGCCTCATCATCAAGTTTGGCCAGCAAACCTCGGTTGATGGCAATTTTTCCCCCCGGGAGTGCCCAGGCATTGGGAACGCTGCTGTTGAGCACAACGAACTCATAGGGCAGGTCAGGGCGGTCGCTCACTTGTGCCATTTTTTGACCGACTTCCCGAACGTACACCGTCAGTTCGGGGTCAAGGTAAAACTTGCCGCCTTGCGTTTGCTGGGTTGGGACGTATTGCTCGGCTCCGAGGGACAGCTCCTGGCTTTCGGGGATCAGCGACAGCTGGCGTTCGCCGGTAACCGGATTGACGGCACACCCGGAGAGGGTCGATAGAATGGCTAGAATAATGAGCAGACCGGGCAGGTTTCCTTTTTTCACGCATGGCTCCTTCACGTTGCGTCTGTATGTTCGTTTCGAACAGAAAGCGGCTTCAAGTCCGAAATTTATAGCACAATCGCGGCAGTATGCCCCATCGACGTTCGCTGTAATATGGCCCAGCGGGCTCGCTTACCGTATTATATGTAAGTCTTGTAACCGCATTTTACTGGCCTGGATGCAGATAATTAGCCAATGACACACTACCTAGACATTCTGGCTTTGCTCTGGTTCCTTGTTTGCTGGGGTGGCTATACCTGGTACTCAAAAAAGAGAGCCCAAACTCATCCGTGTTTATCGAACAGTCTCGATCTGTATCGGGAGGATTGGATGCGGGTGATGTTGAAGCGTGAAAACCGCATTGCGGATACATCGGCGGTTGGTAATCTTGAGCGAAACGGGGCCTTTTTTGCGTCTAGCTGCCTTTTGATTCTGGCGGGGCTGCTGACGGCCTTGGGTTATACCAGCGAGGCCATGGAAGTGTTTGCCACCATGCCGTTCAGCTTCGCGCCCACTCGTGAAGTTTGGGAGCTGAGGCTTGTTGTGCTGTTAGTCGTGTTTGTCTATGCCTTTTTTAAGTTCACCTGGGCCATGAGGATGTACAACTTCGTGGCGGTGATGATAGGCAGCGCTCCGTTGGCGAATGACAGTAAAACCAGTCCGGCGGCGCGGGAAACCTTCGCCCGGAATGCCGGGCACATCTGTAATTTGGCGGGCGATGCCTTCAACCTTGGGCTTCGGTCTTATTATTATGCGCTCGCCGTCATAGTTGGCTTCATTCATCCCTTGGTGTTTATTGCGGCTTCAACTCTGGTGGTTATCGTATTGTATCGCCGAGAATTCCATTCTGATGCTCTATGCGCACTGCGAGACGGCAAGGTGTTTAACGAAGCCAAGCCCGTTGCGCAGAAGGCAACTGCAAAACTGAACAACTGATCTGCTGGACTTTCCTGAATGAATGATGAAACCCGAATCGACCGGGTCACCCGGTTTTTGAGCACGTTAAACCAGGCGAGAGCTTTGGGCTTGGCACCGAAAGAGGTGGGTGACGGATATCTGGTCATGGAGCTGCCTTACAGCGACAAGATCATTGGCAACCCGGATACCGGTGTGATTCACGGTGGTGCCATTACCACCTTGATGGATACAACTTCCGGCTCGGTGATGATTTGTGCGTTGGATGAGTTTGAGTTGTGCCCAACACTGGATTTGCGCGTTGACTACATGCGCCCGGCGGAGCCCAGAAAACCGGTGTTTGCCCGCGCTGAAACCTACAAAGTAACCCGTAACATCATCTTCACCCGTTGTGTTGCTTATCAGGAAGGCGGCGAAATTATCGCTAACTGTGTGGGCACGTTCATGCGCATCGGTAAAGAAGCCAGCCCGAAATCCTATCGTGACCTGATTACCGGAGGCGAGGAATGACCAGCCCGGAGATTCTGAAGTACACTCAACAAACCGGTGATTTTTCTCGCATGCTGGAGAGCGTTCCGTACGCGAAGTGGATCGGTTTGCAGTGTGACCGTTTCGGGGATGATTTGATTTTTCGTCTTCCGGTGAAAGAAGAAAATCTGGGTAACCCGATTTTACCGGCGATTCATGGCGGCGTGATTGGTGGGTTCATGGAAATGTCCGCAGCCATCTACCTGATGATGTCGCAAGATACTCTGCGAATGCCCAGGATTATCGACTTTTCATTGGATTATCTGCGGGCAGGCCTGAACCGAGAAACTTACGCGGAATGCCACCTGACCCGTCAGGGAAACCGGGTTGCTAATGTGATGATTACCGCCTGGCAGAAATCCCGTTCCCAGCCTATCGCAACGGCTCGGGCGCACTTCCTGCTCGAAGACTGATTTTGCATTAGCCGGGGTTGAAATGCCCCGGCTTAGCCCCATCTCTGGATTCAGCACGCTAACACCGGAACCCAATTCCATAGTCGGGTGGTGGGGTCCGCTGGCCACGCCATTCCTCCTAAGTAACGAGCAGGAGACGAGAAAAACCATGACGGTAGAAACCAATAAAGAGACCTTGGGATTCCAGACTGAAGTGAAGCAGCTGCTTCAGCTGATGATCCACTCTCTGTACTCCAACAAGGAAATCTTCCTTCGTGAGCTGATTTCCAACGCATCAGACGCCGAAGACAAACTGCGCTTTGCCGCCCTGAAAGACGACTCATTGTTTGAAGGCGATTCGGATCTGAAAATCCGTCTGGACTACGACAAAGACGCCGGCACCATCACCCTGAGTGATAACGGTATCGGCATGAACCGTGATGATGTCATTGCGAACCTCGGCACCATTGCACGTTCGGGCACCGCTGAATTCCTCAAGCAATTGTCCGGTGATGAAAAGAAAGACAGCGCGTTGATCGGCCAGTTTGGTGTAGGTTTCTACTCCGCATTTATCGTTGCTGACAAAGTTGACGTGTTCACCCGCCGTGCGGGCACCCCGGTTGAAGAAGGCGTGCATTGGTCCTCCAAGGGCGACGGTGAGTTCACAATCGAACAGGTTAGCCGTGACAAGCGCGGTACCGAGATTGTGCTGCACCTGAAGCCGGAAGCCACAGAATTCGCCGATGGCTGGAAATTGCGCACTCTGGTGAAGAAATACTCCGACCACATCTCGTTCCCCGTAGTTATGAAGACCGAGAGTGAGGAAGAGGATAAGAAGGGCGAAGACGAAACCATCAACGATGCGACCGCTCTGTGGACCCTACCGCGTACCGAGATCAAAGACGAAGAGTACAAAGAGTTCTACAAACACATCGCCCACGACTTTGAAGACCCGCTGACGTGGTCGCACAATAAGGTAGAAGGTAAGCTGGACTACACCAGCCTGTTGTACATTCCCAAGCGTGCGCCGTTTGATTTGTACAACCGTGAAGCGCCGCGTGGCCTGAAACTTTATGTTCAGCGTGTGTTCATCATGGACGACGCCGAGCAGTTCCTGCCGTTGTATCTGCGTTTCACCAAAGGTGTGATCGATTCCAACGATCTGTCTCTGAACGTATCCCGTGAAATTTTGCAGAACGACAGCACCGTAGAAAGCATTCGCACTGCCATGACCAAGCGTGTGCTGGACATGTTGACCAAGTTGGCGAAGAAGAGCGCGGATGAGTATCAGAGCTTCTGGAATGAGTTTGGTACCGTTTTGAAAGAAGGCCCGGCTGAAGATTTCAGCAACAAAGAGAAGATTGCTGGCCTCCTGCGTTTTGCGTCTACCCACACGGGTGAAGAAACCCAGAATGTGTCGCTGGATGATTACATCAGCCGGATGAAAGAAGGTCAGAACAAGATCTATTACATCACCGCTGATAACTTTGTGGCCGCTAAGAGCAGCCCGCATCTGGAAGTTTTCCGCAAGAAAGGCATTGAGGTGTTGATCCTGTCTGATCGTATCGACGAGTGGATGATGGGTTACCTCAACGAGTACGACAGCAAGCAGTTCCAGGACGTTGCTCGTGGTGATCTTGACTTGGGTGAAGTGGAAACCGAGGAAGACAAGAAACATCAGGAAGAAGCTGCGAAAGAGCACAAAGAGCTGACGGAGCGCATCAAGAAGGCTCTGGAAGACAGTGTTCAGGACGTGCGGGTAACCAACCGCCTGACAGACTCCCCGGCTTGCCTGGTGACCGGTGAGTTCGACATGGGCGCCCAGATGAAGAAGATCATGGAAGCAGCTGGCCAGACGGTGCCGGACAGCAAGCCGATCTTTGAAATCAACGTGGATCACCCGCTGGTTCAGCGTTTGGAAAGTGAGCAGGGCGAAGAGCGCTTCGCCGAACTATCGGCCGTATTGTTCGACCAGGCTACACTGGCCAGCGGCGAGCAGCTGAAAGATCCCGGGTCTTACGTCAGCCGCTTGAACCGTTTGCTGCTTGAATTGGCTAACTGAGTTAGTAGCTGAATGCAGCAAATTATTGTGGACATTGCCATCAGCCCTGAGGAATGGATTAAGTTCTATCAGGGCGTAGCCTCCGATGTTCACACCACGAGCCGGGACGGACGCACCGTCCGCTTCCCGGCGCGTATTCTCTCCAAGTTCTACCTTCGTGACGGCGTACGAGGCAGTTTTCGTATTCTGTTTGATGACTCCGGAAAGTTCTCCTCTATCGAAAGGCTCTGATGCCATTCGTCTGACTGCCATTCCTCGATTAATAAAAACTTTCATTAGTCTGTCTTTAATTAATTATCTCTTCATTCCTCGTGAATGTAATCTGGCCTCATCTAAATCAGATGCGAAAGGATGATGCTATGTCAGCACCTAAGGACTGTAAGTCTCGTATATGGAGTGATGTCTCCCAAATCATGTTTGATTACTGGGAGAACTTTGCGATGGCGCATTTCACGAAACACTGAAGAGTAGGAGAAGTCTATGTCGCACAATAACCCAAGTGCCAAGTGTCCGGTGATGCACGGGGCGAATTCGACCACGAGTCGTAACGTGACGGACTGGTGGCCAGAAGGGTTGAATCTGGACATTTTGCACCAGCATGATCAAAAAACGAATCCGATGGGTGACGATTATGATTATCGGGAAGAGGTAAAAACACTCGATTTCGAAGGCATCAAGAACGATCTGCACGACCTGATGACGCAAAGCCAGGACTGGTGGCCGGCGGATTGGGGGCACTACGGCGGCTTGATGATTCGCATGTCGTGGCACGCAGCAGGAACCTACCGCTTGGCTGATGGCCGGGGTGGTGCGAGCAGCGGTAACCAACGCTTTGCCCCCTTAAGTTCCTGGCCGGATAACGTCAGTCTGGATAAGGCCCGCCGGTTGCTGTGGCCGATCAAGAAGAAGTATGGCAATAAAATCAGTTGGGCCGATTTATTGGTCCTTGCAGGTACCGTCGCTTATGAATCGATGGGCCTGCCGTCTTACGGCTTCTCCTTTGGCCGTGAAGATATTTGGCACCCTGAAAAAGACGTCTATTGGGGCTCCGAGAAAGAGTGGTTGGCGCCGTCCGACGAGCGTTATGACGATATCAGCAAGCCTGACACCATGGAAAACCCCTTGGCGGCAGTTCAAATGGGGCTCATTTATGTCAATCCCGAGGGTGTAAACGGACAACCAGACCCGTTGAAGACCGGCGAACAAGTGCGTGAAACCTTTGCCCGGATGGCGATGAACGATGAGGAAACCGCCGCTTTGACGGCTGGTGGGCATACCGTTGGTAAATGCCACGGTAATGGTGATCCGTCGGTGTTGGGGGCTGATCCCGAGGCGGCCGACTTG
>Ga0208435_100311_pt1 | contig 14507 bp, 7 predicted proteins | sample 24_taG_FD_184097 | JGI IMG/M metagenome (GOLD analysis project Ga0208435, IMG submission 184097) | Marine viral communities from Cariaco Basin, Caribbean Sea - 24_WHOI_OMZ (SPAdes) (version 2) | ecosystem: Environmental > Aquatic > Marine > Oceanic | place: Caribbean Sea: Cariaco Basin | collected...
CCGATTGAAGAACGCGAAGGTACAGAAGTGCGGGAAATTCGCGGGATTCCGCTAGCGCCAGCCGGAGTGGATGTGTTCAACCCGGTGTTTGATGTGACACCGGCCAGCCTGATTGACGCGATTGTGACGGAAAAGGGGGCGGTTCTTAAGCCGGATGTTACCGGTATGAAAGCGTTATTTACCTGACGACGGCTCGGCGTTATCGGAATTTCGGGGCTGAAGACCAGCTTTTAGCTCCGCTACTTCCCTTTCTTGCTGCTCGACGAAATGCATCGACATTTCAAAACTGTTGCGGGTGAATTCCAGAACCTTTTTGAAACCTTCATCCGACAGGTTTCGGGCGTTGTCGTGACGACGGAAAATATTGATGAATTCCCGTTCCCGTTCGAACTGTAGGGGAATGCGGCCAATTCCCCAATCGTTCAATATCTGCCAGACCTCGGGGTTGTAGTTCCGGGTGGTACGCATGATAAACGGGATGGGGTCGTTGCGGGCAACCAAGGCCGCAAACCGCAAGATCAGCTCGAAGGACAGGGTGGCGGTGCCGTTCTCGATGGCTTCCAGCAGAGACTTGTCTTTAAGATTCAGTGCGTCACTCATTTCGGAAAGTGTCAGCCCGGCCACTTCCCGAATGTCTTTGAGGGATTGGCCAGTGGCCAGCATGGCCCTGAGCTGGTCCTGAGAATTGACCAGTACCCGGCCCACTTTCAGGGACGTATCGGTTGCCCGAGCGCCGAGTTTAAGGGCCGAGCCGGTAAAACCGACGATGCGATCCAAAATCCGGTCAGAGGATCTGGTGCGCGCATCGGGAGCTGGTGCCATGCTCTCGGCTTCTTCCATAGATCGCATTGCGTGCAGAGCATCCAATAACATGCTCTGGAATACCTGAGCCTTCTTATTATTCTCTTTCTGGCCTTCGGAAGGCGCCTTGTCAGCCATAGAGTCAGGGCACCTCGGTTTTAGCGGCAAACTGGGTGGGCGTAAGGATAGAAGCCATGCGCCGGTCCAGCTCAAGCAAGTCCGCCATGATGTGCCCACCTTCGCGAATCACGAAGTCCAGCTCGTCATCGGTTTTGTCGGGGTCAGCAACTTGCGCATCTTGCCATTCTTCCAGCTCGTCCAGTGTTTCGAAGGGCGCTTCCCCGCGAAGTTCGCGACGTGCGTTGGCGATGGTGAGGCGCGTGCTTTCGATCTGGTTGTGGTGCGCTGTTCGGTCGTCAATGTTGAGGCTGACGTAGTCAATCTGGCGCTGCTGGGTGAGGAAATCGATTTCCTTTTGCAGCAGGCTGAACTCCGGATTGGTGTTAAACCGATCGTCGTGCCGGGTGCGGAGTTCATCAATCACGCCGCTGAAGTCGAAGTAGCGAGTATGCGGAACGGCTTCAATCTGGTCCCAGGGTAGTGCGTGGTCGAGGGCGTCTTCACCGATTCTCGTTTTATCGATGCGAGAAGGTATTTCGATGTCCGGAATCACGCCCTTGTGCTGGGTTGAGCCGCCAGACACACGATAGAATTTGGATTGTGTGATTTTGAGCTGGCCGTGGTTTAGAGGCCGAACCGCCTGAACGGTACCCTTGCCGAAGGTTTGAGAACCCACTACCAGACCGCGGCCATAATCCTGGATGGCACCTGCAAAAATTTCAGATGCCGACGCACTCATGCGGTTGACCAGCACCACCAATGGGCCGTCGTAGGCGACCGTGGGATCTCTGTCGTCCAGTACTTGCACATCGTTGTTGGCGTTGCGGATTTGTACCGTGGGGCCTTTATCAATAAACAGACCTACAAGGTCGTTGGCTTCGTGCAACGCACCGCCGCCATTATTTCGCAGGTCCATCACGATGCCATCAACACCGTCTTTCTTGAGTTCGTCAATCAGCTTGCGAACGTCTCGGGTGGTGCTTTTGTAGTTTGGATCGCCTGCTTGCATGGCCTGGAAGTCGGCGTAGAAGGTCGGGATGGTGATTACCCCGATGTTATAAGTGGTGCCGCTGCGATCGAGTTGGATGATGTCTTTGCTGGCACTTTGCTCTTCCAGCTTTACTTCATCCCGACTGATGGCGATGCTGCGAGTGATGGTTTCATCCGACGCATTTGCCGGAATGACCTCCAGCGTAACGATAGAGTTTCGTGGGCCACGGATAAGGTCAACAACCTCATCGAGGCGCCAGCCGATTACGTTGACAGGTTTTTTGTTTTCCTGTGCGACGGAAACAATGCGGTCTGCGGGCTGCAATTGCCCTTGCTTGGACGCAGGGCCACCGGGAACCAGTCGAACCACTTTGGTGTATTCGTTATCGGATTGAAGAACCGCGCCAATTCCCTCCAGCGACAGGCTCATATTGATATTGAAGTTTTCTGACGTACGGGGTGAAAAGTACGAGGTGTGCGGATCCCACATGCCGGTAAAGGCATTCATGTAGGCCTGAAACGCATCTTCGCTGCGCGCCTGATAAGCGCGCTTGAGTTGGCCTTCGTACCGGCGCATGAGAGTTTCTTCAATCGCTTCGTCATCGGCACCGTTTAAACGCTGCGCCAAAACGGCGTTTTTTATGCGTTTAATCCAGAGTTTGTCCAAGGCTGCTTTGTCGGCTTCCCATGGCGCTTCTGAGCGATCAACACGAATCTTTTCGCTGGCACTGAAATCCAGTTCGGAGACGCCGGCGCTGATAATCTCTTTGGCAAATTTCAGGCGCTCAATAATGCGCTGCTGAACCAGGTTGTAGATGTCGAAACCGGGTTGCAGTTGGCCGGTTTTTAACGCGGAACCCAAACGACCTTTTACTTTGCTTAACGCATCGATGTCTTGCTGGGTCAGGTAAACGCGCTGGCTGTCGAGGTAGTTGAGGTAGGCATCAAAGACATCGCCGGAGAGTTCATCGCTGATGCCGAGGTCGCGGAAATGGGTGAACTGCAGCTGACGGGCAATCAAAATGTTAGCCCGGGCCTGATCGATAGTCGGGGAAACCGGTTGATAGTTAGCTGGTTCTTCAATCTTTGCGTGTAGTCCGGACAAACCGGGTACAAGCAAAGCAAGGCCTAACGCGGCGCTCAGTCCCGCACTTTTCAGAAAAGAGGACCGGGGGTTACGCGTAATGGCTTTTTCCGCAATGGTCATATAAGCATACCTGGCGATACTGGGTTGTTTTATTTCTGCCGAGTCTACTGACAGTGCTATCTACCCGTGACTAGTTAATTTATTGTAGGCAACTGCCACACCCGTTGCCATAGGTTAGGTACGGCGCTTAGTGACAATATGTCCATATAGATTGCAGTATTGCGGGATAAATGCGGCTGGGGGAATACCCGTGCAGAAGAAACCGACCGGAGCAGAGGGCTCCGGTCGGCAAGGGCTGTTAAGCGAAGGTTTCGTTTTTCTCCGCTTTTTCGAGCAGCAGTGCGGGCGGCGTGAACCGTTCGCCGTATTGGTCGGTCAGTTCTTGCGCGCGTTTTGCGAACCTGCGCACGCCGTACTGGTTGACGAATTGAATAGCCCCACCGGTCCAGGGTGCGTAGCCAATACCAAAGATGCTGCCAATATTGGCGTCTGCCACGGTGCGTAAAACACCTTCTTCGAGGCAGCGAATGGTTTCTATGGCCTGAATGAACAAGATTCGGTCTTTCAGATCCTGCAGCTTTACCTTGCGAGCCTTGTCCTGATCGACATACAGGTTCTCAAGTTCTGGCCACAGGTGTTTCTTGCCTTTCTCGGGGTATTCATAGAAACCGGCACCGGCGGCTTTGCCTTTGCGGCCGTGGGTATCCACCATGGCATCGACGATGGCTTCAGCCGGATGTGGCTGCCAGGTTCGGCCGGCAGCTGCTGCATCTTTCTGTGCTTCGGCGCGTACGTGTTGTAACAGCGTCAGGCTCACCTCGTCAGAAATCGTCAGAGGGCCAACCGGCATGCCGGCCAACAGTCCTGCGTTTTCGATGCTGGCGGGATGAATGCCTTCCGAGAGCATGCCGATGCCTTCATTTACAAAAGTGCCGAACACCCGTGAAGTAAAGAATCCGCGACTGTCGTTAACGACGATGGGCGTTTTGCCAATTTGCTGGACGTAGTCAAACGCACGTGCCAGGGTTTCATCGGAAGTTTTCTCGCCCACAATGATTTCCACCAATTGCATCTTGTCCACCGGTGAGAAGAAGTGCAGGCCGATGAAATGATCAGGCTTGGCGGAAGCTTCCGCCAACTGGGTGATGGGAATGGTCGAGGTGTTGGACGCGAAGATGCCATTAACGGCCATTTTTGGCTCGGCTTCTTGGGTGACTTTGGCTTTCAAGTCGCTGTCTTCAAAGACGGCTTCGATGATGAGATCACAGTTCTCCAGATCATCTGCTGATGCGGTCGCAGTGATGCGACTCAAGATGGCTTCTTTTTCGGCTTCGGTCATCCGGCCACGGCTGACTTTCTTGGCCAGTAGTTTTTCGGAATAGCTTTTGCCTTTCTCGGCGTTTTCCGATGACACGTCTTTCAGCACCACATCGATGCCGCGGATTGCTGTGGAATAAGCAATGCCTGCACCCATCATGCCCGCACCCAGCACCCCGACTTTTTTGAAGGAGGCCTTGTCGATACCCGCCGGACGGCTGCCGCCTGCTTTGATGGCGTTCAGCTGGAACCAGAAGGTGTTTGTCATGTTTTTGGCGACTTGGCCGGTGACCAGTTCGGCGAAGTAACGGGTTTCGATCAGGCTACCGCTGTCGAAGTCCACCTGAGCACCTTCCACCGCGGCGGCCAAAATCCGCTCTGGTGCGGGGTAGCAGCCTTTGGTTTTCTCTCGCAGCATGGCAGGGGCGATAGAAAGTTTCTGAGCCATTGCCGGGTGACTCGGCGCACCGCCGGGCATTTTGAAGCCTTTTTTGTCCCACGGCTGTTCGCACTTGGGGTTGGCTTCAATAAAGGCTCGTGCTTTGCTGAGCAGTTCCTCGGGCGAGCTGGCCAACTCATCGATAATGCCGGCTTTCAGGGCCGCTTTCGGGGACAATTTTTTGCCTTCCATGAGCAGCGGGAAAGAGGCTTCCAAACCGATCATTCGCGGCAGACGTTGAGTGCCGCCACCGCCGGGAAGCAAGCCGAGGCTGACTTCCGGCAAGCCCAGCTGGATGCTGTCGTTGTCCAGAACAACTCGGTGATGGCTGGCCAGTGCGATTTCCAAACCGCCACCTAAAGCCGAGCCGTGAATGGCCGCAACCACAGGTTTGCCGCAGGTTTCCAGAATTCGCATGTTGGCTTTCAATCCATCCACCATGTCTTCGAATTCTTTGGCTTGTTCACGGGTGACTTGGTGAATTTCATTCAGGTCGCCGCCGGCAAAGAAGGTTTTCTTGGCGGACGCGATGATGATGCCTTTGATATTGTCCAGATCTGCCTGCACCTTGGTGGCCGTTTCGGTCAGAGCCGTCCGGAATTCGCGGTTCATGGTGTTGGCCGACTGGTCCGGCATGTCAATGGTCAGGGTGAGAATCTGGTCTGAACCCAGGTCGTACTTAATAGCTGTCATGGTCTGTTCCTTATTTTGAAAGTGGGTTCAAACGCGTTCGATGATGGTGGCAATACCCATGCCGCCGCCGACACACAGTGTGGCCAGACCGTAGCGGAGTTCGCGGCGTTCAAGCTCATCGAGCAGGGTGCCGAGTATCATGGCGCCGGTGGCGCCCAGTGGGTGGCCCATGGCGATGGCGCCGCCATTTACGTTCACTTTCTCGTCCGGAACGGACAGTTCCTTCTGGAAGCGCATGACGACGGAGGCAAAGGCTTCGTTTACTTCAAACAGGTCAATGTCGTCGATGGACAGGCCGGCTTTTTCCAGTGCTTTGCGCGCAGCCGGTGCCGGGCCGGTCAGCATGATGGTTGGGTCGGTGCTGGTAACTGCTGTGGCGACAATGCGGGCTCGCGGCTTAAGACCGAGCTCTTTGCCTTTGGTTTCACTACCGATCAGCATCGCCGTTGCACCATCGACAATACCTGACGAGTTACCGGCGTGGTGAACGTGGTTGATCTTCTCAACGTAGTGGTATTTTTCGCGGGCAACGCTGTCGAAGCCCATCTCGCCCATCATCTGGAAAGACGGTTTGAGGCCGGACAAAGACTCGACGGTTGTGTTGCTGCGAATGAATTCGTCGTGATCCAGAATAGGCACGCCATTCTGGTCGGTCACCGGCACGATGGATTTTGCAAAATAACCGTTTGCCCAAGCGTTCGCGGCTTTCTGTTGTGACCGAACCGCAAAATTATCGACATCGGTTCGGCTGAAACCTTCAAGGGTGGCAATCAAATCAGCGCCGATGCCTTGTGGCATGAAGCCGGTTTCGAGGTTGGTGGCGGGGTCAGTTGCCCATGCGCCGCCGTCAGAGCCCATCGGTACGCGAGACATGGCCTCAACACCGCCGGCAACCACAAGATCTTCCCATCCCGAACGCACTTTCATGGCGGCGAGGTTCACCGCCTCCAGGCCAGACGCGCAGAAACGGTTGAGGGTGACACCGGCGACTTGCTCATCCCAGCCAATGGCAAGCGCGGCGGTTTTGGCGATATCGGCACCTTGATCACCGACGGCGGTCACACAGCCCATGACAATGTCATCAACGTGCGCGGTATCCAGTTGGTTGCGCTCCCGGAGGGCTTCAAGTATCGAACCTAGCAGGGTGATGGGTTTGACGCTGTGCAGTGAACCGTCTTTCTTGCCGCGTCCGCGTGGGGTTCGGACTGCATCAAAGATATACGCCTCGGTGGACATGCTCGTTCCTCTGTTCGTTGTTTTGTGGAATACATCAGTTATCTAACCATAGCGGTTCTGGTGCGGCAGGAGTAATGACAGCGCCTGCCAATCCCGTTGGCCTATTTGCTCAGGAGGAGGCTTTCCACAGAAACAAAAGATCCCTGACCGGGGTTGCCGTTCAGGGATCTTGAAGAGAGGTGGGTGAGGGAGGTCAGCTGGTTTGTGTCAGGCTGGTCAGGGCCTGATTCAAGCGTTCAGCATTTTCCTGGGATGTATCCTTGACTTCCGGGTGCAGGCACCAAAGTGCGACCAGCTTCTCTAGTTCTTGGGTGGGAGACGCGTTGGCGGTGCTTCCCATACCGTCGCTCAGGCGCTGTACCTGAATTTCCATGCGGCGCGGCTGGTCCTGGTCAGGAGTTGGCGTCCCGGTCAGTATCTCTGCCCGGATCGCCAAGTCACGGCCGTTTATCGGGCCGGCGGTTTTGGCCAGATTGAGCCAGTGTTTTGGTGCGGCTTCGTCTGACAGTTTCTGCTCAACCTTGTCGCTGATGAGCGCTTGCCAATCCGCTACTGTTTGCTGGAATTTTTTCAGCTCCTCAGCCCGGTTGAGCTTTTGTTTGAGCTGCTGCACTTGCTCTTTCACAGCGGGAGACAAGGGTTCGCCTGACAGTGGCTGGATCGCTTGGCGCGCTTCGTTCAGGAGCGTTTCATCCGTATCGACATCAATGCTCTCGAATTTGCTCAAGACTGCCTGAGCGGCTTGGTCGGCCAACTGGCTGGCTTGTTGCTGTTCCGTGCGTTGAGCATCACGACGGGCGAAAATCTGATCGCAGGCTTTACGGAATGCCTGCCACATTTTGCGGTCTTCGCGGTGCCGTGTGATGCCAATGCCGGTCCACTCGGCTTGCAGGGATTTGGCTTGTTCCATAGCGTCTTGCAAAGGCTCATGGTCAATCAGTGCTTGGGCGCGCTCGACAATCGACTGCTTCAGGGCCTCGTTCTTTTTGCGCTCTTCATCCAGCGGTTGTTCCAATCGTTTCAGCAGTTCATCGAACTGTTTTTGCACCGACCGGTTGTTCCGGAAGTCTACCGGCCAGGCTTCTTTCCATTCCTGTCTTGCGGTTTGGTAGATACGTTCGATGGCTTTCCAGTCAATGGATGCCCAATCGGCGTTATCGAGGAAGTTGGTCAGTTCATCGCAGATCGCTTTACGTTTATCCAGATTCGCCTGTTTCAGATCGGATTTGGCTTCAAAGTAAGCCTTGCAGGGCTCGAATGCTTGATCGGACGCGGCTTTGAACCGGGTCCAAAGGGTTCGGTCGGATGAGCCGCCCAGGTTCCGCCATTCGCCTTGCAGTTCTTTGATCCGCTCTGCTTTGGCTTCCGGGTCCATGGGCTGCTCGGCAAGGTATTCCATCTGCTCGCACAGAGCGATTTGCTTGGGCTCGGTTGCAAAGCCTTGCCAGTCGCTCAGTTCGCGGAACTGGCCGGTTAACAACTGCATGCGCGCTTGCAGGCCTTTCCGATGAGCGTGATCCAGCTGCTGAAACAGGTTTTGAGCGGTTTTGAATAACTGCTTGGATTCTTTGAACTGACGAGCCTCGAGAGCCGCTTCCAGCTCAGGCAGTGTGGCTTTTAGCTTGTTCGCAAACTCTTGTTGTTTTTCACGCTGGCCATCGTTTTGCTTTGGTGCCTGACGTTTGCCGGTGAGCTTACGAACTTGTGCCAAAGTCGAGGGTTGTGGCAGGTCGGTCGGCCATTCTAGTTGTTGCAACAGTTCGGTTGCTTGCGCTCGTTGCTCGTCTGTAGCGCCGCCCGTTTCGGCGGCTTGTGCCAGCGTATCAAGTGTTTCCTTTTCCTGTGCCAGCCAGCGAACGGCGTTCAGGTAGCTGCGAAGCGTCTGCATCTGCTGTTCGTAGGCTTTTTGTTCGTGTTTATCTACAGCGGTGTCTCGGGTTGCTTCCAGCCAACGGTTTTCTTGTGTTTTCTGGAGTGCGTCAAGCGATGACGGGGACGGCAGATCGCTCGCACTTTGCTGCTTCATATCTGCGAGGGTATTTTTCAGCAGATCGAGGGTTTCGTTACGCTGGCGCGCTTGTTCTTGCTGGCGAGCTTCTTCCTGCTGTGCTTGGTCAATCAGTTGCAAGCGCTTCTGGCATTCGTGCACCGCTTCCAGAAACTGTTGAGACTGCTCTGAGCTGGCTTCGTTTTTTACCGCCTGCCACTGGTCTTGCAGCGCGTCGAGCCGGGCCTTGAACAGCTTGGTGTTTTCGCTGCTGGCCTGATCTTTGGCTTGCGCGACCAGTTCACTGACTCGCTGGCGGATGGCCGCTTCCCGGGCTTGTTCTTCCCGCAAACGCTGAAGTGATTGCCGAACGGTCTGGTAAACGCTTTTGTCCCGACCTTTAGAGTTCTTCTGTACCTGTTGAAGCAACTCTTCGTCTTCCAGTTTTTGAGCTGCTTCAAGCCTGATGGAGGCGGTAACTCCCTCGGTCGCAAGCGTTGCCAGCGCAGATTGCTCAGGGTTGTTTGCAAGTTGTTGTTGCTGAGCTTCCCGAAGCTCGTTGCGTTGATCTACCTCGGCCGGCTGTTTGGCGTCAGGTTTAACCTGAGGATTGGAACTGGAGGTCGCTTTGGTTTTGCGGGACTTGAACAGTTTCTGAATAAATGCAGCCATAACAAGGTATCCTTCGGGATTGAGACCAGTCTGCGGTGGTGGCAGAGTGCGTACCACCGGCCATCGGCATGAGTTGCGTGCCGGATAGTTGTAACATCGGGCGCTAGTCTAGCGTTTCGCTGGCGCATGCGGGAAGGGGCTACATGGGAAAAGATTCAAAACACGATGATCCGGAGTATAAAGCCCGTTCGGTAGCGTTGCGCTTGCTGGCCCGCCGGGAGCACAGCCGCCAGGAACTTTCGCTAAAGTTGCGCCAACGGAAAATCGAGCAACCGGTGATCGACTCGGTGCTTGATGAATACGAAGAAGAAGGCTGGTTGGATGATTGCCGTTTTGCTGATGTTTACAGTCGCCAGCGCATCGATGCCGGCTACGGCCCGGTGCGCATTATGTCGGAGCTGCAGCAAAGGGGGGTTCATTTTCGCCCGGAGTGTCTGGAGGAAAAGCGCGATGTCGATTGGGTCAGGGTGGCTGCGGAACTGCGTGAAAAGCGTTTCGGGCTTGGTCGTTTGAGTGACGATCTGGCTGAGAAACTCCGACAGGCTAGGTTTCTGGCGCGCCGTGGTTTTTCGTCCGCACAGGTGGAAAGGGCGCTTAAGCTCGAAGATGCCGAGCAGCTTTGGGGAGGCGATGATGTTTAAAGCGTGGGCGGTATCACGCTGAGCTCGGGAGGCAGCGCTGCTCTTAGATCTTCCCGCTTGTCAGATGAGGTTGGCTTGGAGCCTTCAGCATTCGCCAGTTGGCTGCCGTTACCCAGAGTGGGTGGCGGCTCCGCCGGAGCGGGGGTCGCATTGTCGAGCGCTGGAACACGTGCCAGTACGTCGTAATAGCGCCGAATGTTCTGCACATAGGTGACGGGTTCGTGCCCCCGGGCATAGCCAAAACGGGTTTTCGAATACCACTCTTTCTTGGCCAGTAGTGGCAGAAATTCTTTTACGTCCATCCAGCGATCCGGGTTTCGGCCAGCTGATTCGGTTAGCCTTCGGGCATCTTCCAGATGACCATAACCAACGTTGTAGGAAGCCAGAGCGAACCATGTGCGGTCTGGTTCCGGGATGCGCTCGGGGATGCGGTCGTGCACCATGCGGAAGTAACGAGCGCCGCCTTTGATGCTCTCTTCGGCATCGAGACGATTGTTGATGCCGATGTATTTCGCGGTGGTTCTGGTGAGCATCATCAGGCCGCGAACGCCGGTAGGCGAAACCGCATTGGGCCTCCAGTGGGATTCCTGATAACCGATGGCAGCAAGAAGCCGCCAGTCCATGCCGATATCTTTGGCGTGGCTTTCAAAAAGTCCTTGGTATCGTGGCAGCCGGTTTTCCAAGTGGTGCATGAAGGTGCGGGCACCGACATAGTTCAGTCGGTCCAAATGTCCGTAGAACCGTTCTGCCAACTGGGCCTTGGAGCCGTCTTCATTGGCGCGTTCCATAAACAACCGGGCGGCATTGGCCAGCGTCTCGTCTTGTTGGGGCGGGAACAGCCAGACGAGTTCTTGCGGATCGTTCAGGGCAAAGGCTTCTTTGACCATCGGGAAGAACACGTGGTTGAGGTCGAGTTCGTTCGAGGATATGACCGCATAGGGAAGCTCACCCTTATTTACCTTTTCCAGTAACCCTTCTGCATCAAGCCCCGGGTGAATGCGGGTTTGCGGGCCCCGATCGCCGGCGGCAACCTCGATGACATACTCGTGGTTGCTGTCGGCAAGTAAATGGAGCCTCTGGCCAGATAACTCGGCAATGGAATCGGGTGCCGGGTGATCGCGGTGGTAGACCACAATGGATTGCGCGTTGATACCCGTTGGAACGGGGTGGAATTCAGCAGCAAAATCGGGCCGATTGACCAGCCCGGCCAATCCTATATGAGCGTAGTTGCGCCTCAGGACAGAGAGAATTTCGGAGTTGTCTTTTGCGACACGAACTCTCAGCTCGACACCCAGTTCATCGGCGAACCGGCGCGCGAGTTCATAGTCGTAACCGGTAGCGCCACCCTCGTCTTCGTAATAAACAGATGGTGCTGTACGGGTAATTACGTGTAAGACACCTTCGTTCTTAACTTCTTGCAGGGTGCTGGGTTGAGAGCATCCGCTGGAGGCCAATACAGTGGCCAAAGCCAGCGCGATTGCAGCACGACGACCGTAAAACTTTTTGATGATGTCTGACAAATCCATGCGCTCCGCAAAGCCCAATGTTCAGGTAACTGCGTGACTTAAGCCACTTGCCTGTTGTTTGATGCCTCATGCAATCCGTGCATATAAGTGATCATCTCGTCTTGCGCCTCTGCGGTCAATCGGCGCAGACGCTCAATTAGTAATAGCGGTTCAATTATACACCTGCGAAAGGCTTCAGCTTACCCTGTATCCTTGGGCCAGTTTCAAGTATCATTGCCGCCTTTCAGAAAGACGTCCCCCGATTCTTCGCGCGATACAGGTTGATATCATGCTTGAACTTCGCGGCGCGCCAGCGCTCTCGCCCTTTCGTTCCCGCAAACTGCATTCTCGCATTCAGGACATGGTTCCTGATGTAGAGCATGTTTATGCTGAGTTTATGCACTTTGTGGATCTAGATGACGACCTGTCCGATACCGAACAGGCGATTCTGGACCGGCTGCTTACCTATGGGCCCAGTGTTGAAGTAGAAGCGCAGGATGGAGTTTTGTTCCTCGTGGTTCCTCGCCCCGGCACTCTGTCTCCCTGGTCCAGTAAAGCGACCGATATTGCCCGTAACTGCGGCCTGCGACAGATTCGCAGAATCGAGCGGGGCATTGCCTATTACGTCCGCTCCAGTCAAAAGCTGGGGTTGGAGCAGCGGGAAAAAATCGCGGCACTGCTGCATGACCGCATGACACAGAAAGTGTTCCACGAAATGGGTGGAGCCGAGTTGTTGTTCAGCAATGAAGAGCCACGGCGTTTGGGTCGGGTTCCGATTGTTTCCGGTGGCCGCGCAGCGTTGGTTGAGGCCAATGCGCGCTTGGGACTGGCTTTGGCTGATGACGAAATCGATTATCTGGTCGAGTCTTTTATTAGGCTCGAGCGTGACCCGACCGATGTCGAACTGATGATGTTCGCTCAGGCGAACTCAGAGCATTGTCGCCACAAGATCTTTAACGCGTCGTGGGATATTGATGGTGAGGCGCAGGAGAAATCCCTGTTTGCGATGATCAAGAACACTTACGAGATGAACAGCGAAGGTGTTCTGTCTGCTTATAAAGATAACGCATCGGTGATCGTGGGTAGTGAAGCCGGGCGCTTTTACCCGGCACCCGGTACCGGCGTGTACAGCTATAACCGCGAGCCTGTTCATATTCTGATGAAGGTGGAAACGCACAACCACCCGACAGCGATTGCTCCGTTTGCCGGTGCCGCGACCGGTTCCGGTGGTGAGATCCGCGACGAAGGCGCTACTGGCCGAGGCTCTAAGCCGAAAGCCGGTCTGTCAGGATTTACCGTATCCAACCTGAACATCCCCGGCGATGAACAGCCTTGGGAACTGGGTTACGGCAAACCCAGCCGTATTGCCTCGCCATTGGATATCATGATTGAAGGTCCAATTGGCGGCGCGGCATTCAACAACGAATTTGGTCGCCCGAACCTGACCGGGTATTTCCGTACCTTTGAGGAGAAAGTCGCGGGCGCGGCAGGCGAAGAAGTGCGCGGTTATCACAAGCCGATCATGATCGCAGGCGGTATGGGTAACATCCGTGAAGAGGATGTGGAGAAGGGCAATATCCCGGTCGGTGCTAAACTGATCGTTTTGGGTGGCCCGTCCATGCTGATCGGTCTTGGCGGTGGTGCTGCATCGTCTATGGATTCCGGTTCCAGTAACGAAAACCTCGATTTCGCTTCTGTCCAGCGGGACAACCCCGAAATGGAGCGTCGTTGTCAGGAAGTAATCGACCGTTGCTGGCAGTTGGGTGAGCAGAACCCGATTTGCTTTATTCACGACGTGGGTGCTGGCGGTTTGTCGAACGCCATGCCTGAGTTGGTTAAAGATGGCGGCCGTGGCGGTAAATTCGAGTTGCGGGACATTCCCAGCGACGAACCCGGTATGTCGCCTCTGGAAATCTGGAGTAACGAATCCCAGGAGCGTTACGTACTTGCGGTAGCGCCGGAAGATCTCGAGCGTTTTGATGCGCTGTGTCGTCGTGAACGTTGCCCATACGCTGTGATTGGCGAAGCAACCGAAGAGCATCATCTTGAGCTGGCAGATTCGTACTTTAACGACAAGCCGGTTGATCTGCCGATGGACGTGTTGTTCGGCAAGCCACCGAGAATGCACCGTAGTGTGACCCGCGCGTCTTTCACCAAGCCAATCTTCGATTCTTCGAAAATTGATATTCAGGATGCCATTCGCCGTGTATTGCGGTTGCCGTCAGTCGGTTCCAAGAGCTTCCTGATCACCATCGGTGACCGTACGATCACAGGGCTGGTTGCGCGTGATCAAATGGTGGGGCCTTGGCAGGTGCCTGTGGCGGATGTGGCCGTGACCGCCGCGTCTTTCGACGTTCGTGCCGGTGAAGCGATGGCCATGGGTGAGCGTACGCCGTTGGCGGTAATCGACGCCCCTGCATCTGGCCGCATGGCGGTGGGCGAAGCCATTACCAACCTGGCTGCTGCGCCGATTGAGAAGCTTTCCAATATCCGGCTTTCCGCTAACTGGATGGCCGCGGCGGGGCATCCCGGTGAAGATGAAAATCTGTATGAAACCGTTAAAGCGGTAGGCATGGAGCTGTGTCCGGCATTGGGTATCACCATCCCGGTCGGCAAAGACTCCATGTCAATGAAGACCACATGGGAAGAAGAGAACGGCGAACAGAAGAGCGTTACCTCGCCGTTGTCACTCATTGTGAGTGGTTTCGCCCCGGTCACGGATGTTGCTCGTACACTGACGCCACAGTTGCGCACCGATGCAGGTGAAACAGATCTGATCCTGATTGATTTGGCCGCTGGCCAGAATCGCCTGGGTGGCTCGGCGCTGGCGCAAGTATACAGCCAGGTGGGCGCGGTAGCCCCCGATCTGGATGACCCGGAAGACATCAAAGCGTTCTTTGCTGTGATTCAGGGGCTGAACGCTGACGGCAAGCTGCTGGCCTATCACGATCGGTCTGAT
>Ga0208435_100312_pt1 | contig 14490 bp, 10 predicted proteins | sample 24_taG_FD_184097 | JGI IMG/M metagenome (GOLD analysis project Ga0208435, IMG submission 184097) | Marine viral communities from Cariaco Basin, Caribbean Sea - 24_WHOI_OMZ (SPAdes) (version 2) | ecosystem: Environmental > Aquatic > Marine > Oceanic | place: Caribbean Sea: Cariaco Basin...
CCCAAAGCCAACTTGCGCTAGACGCGTATGATGCTCATCCAAGGTATCGGTAATCAAAACGTTTTCTAAGGCATTGCGTTTGCCGCTGATTTCCATCTCGGTATAACCATTGGCGCGTTTAAAGTCGTAATAACGCTCAACCAACCACGCATCATACTGCTCATCAAAAGCATGGGTTTTCTCGGTTAAGACCAAAATACCGCCTTCACTTAATGCAGCATAAATTTTCTCAAGCACTGCCACTCTATCGGCAGCGGGCAAAAACTGTAGCGTCAGATTCAGAATGACCATATCGCATGGCTCAAGCTCGACAGCACGAATATCAGCGGTAATGACTTCAATAGTGTGCGCCGGATAATTCTCCGTTAATAACGTACTCGCCTCATTGGTCATCGCGGGTGAGATATCAATCGCCTTAATCTGTAAATCTTGCGGCTCAAACTCGCCTGCCAATGCCATACTTGCCGCACCCAGTGAGCACCCTAAATCATAGATACGGCTGACACGCTGGCCGCTATCATCTTGCTGGCGGTATTTACAGTGGCGACGAGCGAATATCGGCAACATCGCCAGCACTTGACCATAACCGGGTACACTACGGCGAATCATATCGGGAAAACACGCCACCACTTGCTCATCAAAAGAAAAACGCGCCGCTTTATCAAGTGGCGTGGTAAATAAGGTATCGTGCTTCACGGTGTCATTAGTCAGGTTAGCAGGCTTAATTTGGCTCATGGGGTTGCTCGTTTTTTTGATGGTGGGTCGTTTTTTGATAATGGCTCGTTTTTTAATAATGAAACTTTGATTCTTTAAAAATAAAACGTTAATTAAATGGTGCATTACTCAATGCTTTAAAGACAGCCAAAGATAGCAAAAGCCCATTATAACATTACTGTTTGTTACTTATCGCGACCAGTTGCCCTGCTAAGCTAAATAGGTAACGCTAATCCTTTATAAAAGTAATCTTGAGACATAAAAGCAGTATTGAAAGATGAAATATTACAACCAGATAAAGCACTTAGCGCATCTCTATGACAACAGCGATAATAATAGGAACAATTATGCAAACCATTATCTTAGGCGGTGGCTGTTTTTGGTGCACCGAATCAGTATTTTTATCCGTAAAAGGCGTGCAATCTGTGGTGTCAGGCTATATGGGCGGTGATGCCGTTTCTGCCAACTACGAAGCGGTCTGCGGCGGTGATACCGGACACGTTGAAGTAATCAAGGTTGAGTTTGACGAAACTATCGTACCATTAGAAGTCGTTCTTGACGTGTTTTTTGCCACGCATGATCCCACCACCATGGATCGTCAAGGCAACGACGTCGGCAGCCAATATCGCAGCGTGGTTTTCTATACCGATGAGGCGCAAAAACCAACGGTTGACCGTACCATTAACAAATTACGCGACATGGGCCTTAATGTGGTGACAGAAGTCCATCCCGCTATGGAATTTTACAAAGCTGAAGACGCCCATCAAGATTTCTATAATAGAAACCCGGGTCAAGCTTATTGTAACTTTGCTATTCCGCCAAAACTTGCCAAATTGCGCAAAGAATTTAGTCAGTATATGGTGAACTAAACCGGTAACGTAAGTTTTATACGCTATCAAAGCCAAGGGTTAAGACGCTTGGCTTTTTTATTGCGTTTAGCGGTATGACAATACCAAACATCTAAAGTATAGATAGGTTAGGAATAAAGGTATGGATTCTAAATTTTGGCAACAGCGCTGGCAAGAGGGCCGCATTGGCTTTCATAAGTCTGACGTCAATCCTCAACTAATCGAGTATTTTTCTGAACTGGCAGTGCCCATCGGTAGCCAAGTCTTGGTACCTTTATGCGGTAAATCGGTTGATATGGTATGGCTTGCACACGCAGGCTACGACGTCGTTGGCGTCGAGCTTATCGAAACCGCTGTGCAAGCGTTCTTTGTTGAGCAAAAGGTTATTCCTACTATTACTGAATTTACGAGCGCTACGGATAACGCCATTTTAAAACGCTATCAGGGTCAGCTAGCTGGACAAACCATCACTTTATGGGTAGCAGATATTTTTGCTCTGAGCGCAACAGATATAGGCGAGATTAATGCTGTTTATGATAGAGCAGCATTGATAGCCTTGCCAGCAACGATGCGTGCTGATTATAGTGCGCAAATAGTTAAGCTTAGCAATCATGCACCACAACTATTAATCACCCTAAACTACGACCAAAGTAAAAAAGACGGCCCGCCTTTTTCGATTAGTCAGCAGCAGTTACAGCAGTATTATGATGCCGATTATAAAATCATTGCGCTTGAAAACCAGTTATCAACCCTTAATGCGGCATCTGAGCTAGCCGTAACTGAACAGGTTTGGCTGTTAAAGCCTTAATCAACTTATTCATTGGGGCTAAACCACGAAAAAGCGCTAAAGCTTGCTTAAGCATGATAGCGAAACCCTCTTCTAACCTCACGCTCACGTCAATTTATAGTAACCGAGTGCTTCGATACCTTTTCTTTACTATTGAGATTGGTTACTCTAAGTTCATACTGCTTAATTCAGCTTTGTTCTCTTTCAATGATTATTTCGATGTTTATAGGATATTTCCATGCGTTTTTCTTCGACCTCTACGTTATCGCTACTTAGCATCGCGGTTGGCCTCAGCTTTGCCAGTACTGCGCAAGCGGCCAAACCACCCGCACCAGACTTATCTAATAGCCAGTTTCAGCAGTGCTTGGATGGTTTGAAAAACTCTAGTAAATTCCGCGGCGTCGATAGCTATACGTTTAATAATTATCGTCCAAGCCAGCCTGATCCTAGTGTGATTCAGTCACTCAATTACCAGCCTGAATTTCAAAAAGACGTTTGGGATTATCTATCATCGTTGGTAGATAAAGAGCGGGTCGAAGATGGTATTCGCGCTAAGCACCAATGGGCAGATACCTTGCGCCGCATTGAATCGCGCTATGGGGTCAAAGCCGAGCATGTACTGGGCGTATGGGGCGTGGAGTCAAACTTTGGTCAGACATTGGGTAAAAAGCCCTTGTTTGAATCTTTAGCGACGCTGTCATGTTTTGATCGTCGTCAAAGCTACTTCCAAGGCGAATATGCCAATGCGCTAAAAATTGTGCAAAACGGCGATATCGCACCTAGTGATATGACCGGCTCATGGGCGGGTGCATTTGGGCAAACGCAGTTTATGCCAAGTACCTTTCTAGAATTGGCTGTCGATTTCGATGGTGATGGCCGCCGTGACTTGGTTAATAGCGTCCCTGATGCGCTCGCTTCTACTGCCAACTTTTTAGACAAACGTGGCTACCGTCCAGGCGAGCCATGGGGTTATGAAGTCAAACTGCCGAGTGGTTTTTGGGGCGCATCAAACCGTAAAGACAAAAAATCTATCAGCCATTGGCGCAATCAAGGCCTAACCCTGGCAAATGGCAGTCCGTTACCTTCTACCTTGAGCAGCGCAGGTTTATTATTACCAGCCGGCACTGATGGCCCAGCATTCTTGGTGGGTAAAAACTTCGATACGTTTTATTCGTATAACGCTTCAGAAAATTATGCTTTAGCGATTGCTCATTTATCAGACTTAATCGCGCGTGAAGACAGCAGTAAAACCGACTTTGTCACTGCCTGGCCGACGGACGACCCTGGTATTAGCCGTCAGCAATCAAAGGATATTCAGCAAGCATTATTAAATGCAGGCTACGATATCGGTGAAGTCGACGGTATTATCGGTGACAATACCCGTACGGCTATTCAGCAATATCAATCAAGCCACGGCATTTTCCCAGCCGATGGACGCGCCGGACAGAAGTTTTATCGTGCCATCGTTGGCAATAGCGCTCCTAGCAACTCTCAATATGGCAATCCATACGGGCAACCCGCAAACAGCCGTCCTTTAAACCCTGCGCCTGCAGACCGTATGGGACAGTTGATTCAACAGCAAACTGGCAGCTCAACCTCTAACCCTTACTCGGCACAGCCGTCTGCACAGCCAACCGTTAGACCATCAACCTCATCGGGCAATACGCGCTATCGCCGGGTTACCAGTCCAGATGGTACGGTGAAGCTTGTGCGCGTTGATGAAGGTTCGTAGTTTAATTTTGACTTGAACTATCAGTAATTTAGGCCAATAATGGTTAAAAATCTAAAGGAAAAGCCACGCAAATAAGCGTGGCTTTTTTATAAAATGAATGCAATAAACTGAAAAAATACGGTCATCATTCTATTATTTTGTTAAATATTACCTACTAAATGACAGGTGGCGGGTTCGGTTTGCCATTATCGCCATCCCAATTTTCGCGGGCTTTGTCATCTAAATCCGCAGGCGTTTTTGGCTCCCATTTACCGTTCTCTTTCCACGTCGCATCACCCCAGTCAGCATCTTCTTCCTTTCTATCCAAATCCTTATAGGCTTGGGTTGGGTCAATGCCGCGACGTTTCATGTCAGCAACTTGCTCTTCGAGCGTACGAAACTGATCGGCTTCAAGCATAGTTTGTTCTAAGCTGGTTAGTTCACTATTTAAATCTTTTTTGGCATCACTCATTGTTGGTTCTCCCTAATTATTAAGCATTATTATGTATTTATACGCTTATTATTACGGGTATTGCCCAGCTTCACAACTACAGAGACGTATGCTTTGTATTACAAAGGGTAAGCGGTGGCTTATAAATGGGTTTTTATAACCGGAAAATAATAATAAAGCGTTTACTAATAAGGAACTTATCAATAAAACCGTTAGTGGCTTGCGCTAGTTAAGCGATAAAGTTGGCGCATTAGGTGTGGTGGCGTTAGTGTCTGTCAATAAGCCTTTTGCATAAAAGGTGAGTTTCCATAGCTCCTGCGACACGCGTGTGCCATAGGTGGTGAGTTGAATCCAGTTAGCCGCCACCAACTGCCGCTGTAATTGGTTTAAGTCATCTTGAGAAATCTGACAACGTGCTACCGCGTGAACATTTGGCATGTCTTTTTTGATATCTGTTTCAGCTTTGACGGCGATTAAGCGATTAATGGCGCTCTGTAAACCATAGCTCGAAAAGGTAGCAGGTATTTTTATTAAAGCGATGAGCACTTCTTGCCACGATAATCTCATAGGGCGGGTGACATCGGTTAAATTACCGCCTTCATAGGCTTGGGCTTTGTACTGAATCTCAAAAGTGTCTGTCAGCACCAGTGGTTTGCTGACACTATCGGCTGCTAAATGATTGGTAACAGCAGGGCGAGATTGGGTAAGTTTGGCTTTCTTGGTAGAAAAGCTCGTGGCCGTTTCTTCAGCCAGTGCCGATTTATTGGCTTTCATTAGCTCGTCACTCACTCTTACCCAGCCGTCCCCTACTTCATGATTGGCGACCATTCTATAGAAAGCTTGAATGAGGAGCTGCTCGATATCGTTTTCTGTTTCATAGTAATAAATCTTATCGGCTTTTTTGGTCACCATGTTGGTGAATTCTTGCAGCTGCCGACTGATATTGACCTCGTTATGATGACTTTTGACCAATATTAACAAAGGTTTGAGCTTGGCTTTAGCATTAAGATAGCTCAAATGCATTTGACTGACACCAGTATTTTGCGCCGTGCCATAACTATCACCGATAATCATCAGCGCATAATCGCAAGCATCGATACACTGGCGACCATATAACGCCGCTTTGGGTAATTTGCTAGAAACGTCATAGGTTAAAAATGCGCGGCCTTGGAAAAACATCGCCACACTGTCTAAAACCAACAGTTGGTCGTTGTCAGCGCATATGACGTGAATATGATAGCGACGGTTTGACACAATCACCTCTAAGCTTATTAGTCATATAAATGAAAGTTATCTCAATCGATACCCAAAAACGATAGCATCAGAGCCTGTCTAATATTCTGCTTGGCAAATACTAGCCTAGCATAATATTACGCAAATGCGTTTAATTTATTGCTAATTCCACTAATATATTGCGGGATTATAACAGCTACCTCTCTATTGCACAGGCAAAGAACCCTATTAGACTAAAACAAAAGGGCTTAAGGCGAAAGAATATACTGTATACGAGACTGTTTACCCAATAAACGTCGCACCACAGCGCCGAGCTGCTCATCGTACCTAGTCGCGTAAAAAGTCAAAGCCGGCGGTATATCTATAGCGGTCGCTACGCCATTTAACGCTTCATTAGCTGATACCTTAACGGGTAATGCCGACAACTGATCCGCTATCAACAGCTGCTTAACGCGCTCAGCGATTGCATGCCCCGAATCGACGACTTCTATCGGTAACAGCTGCTGAGTAATTTCTTGGCGTAAAAACGCTTTAAAAAATGGATAATGGGTACAGCCTAATACCAACTGATCGACGCCATCTTGCAAAAATTGCTGCAATTGCAGGCGTAAATCCTGAGCCGTTTTGCTGTCTTTAGGCATACCTGACTCAACCCAAGGGACTAAGTTTGGATCAAAGTATTTGGTGACTCTGGTGGTATGAGGAATGGCGACATTCTTAATGACGTCATTTAGTAGCGCACCGTTTAACGTCGCTTTCGTTGCCAATACTGCCACGTGATGAGTTTTACTGGCCAACACCGCAGGTTTTAAAGCGGGCACCAGACCGACAATGGGCAGCTGCGGATAATAGCGTCTGGCCGTCTCTAACGCATACGCCGAAGCACTATTACAGGCGATAACGATAAGCTTGCAGCCTTGCTGATACAGCCATTCTACTGCGGCGAGCGTTAAGGCTTTAATGTCTTCACTATCGCGATTGCCATACGGTACATGCAAGGTATCGGCATAATAAACGTAACGCTCATGCGGTAACTGCTGAGCCAGATGTATATAGACCGACAAGCCGCCGACGCCCGAATCAAACAAGCCGATTGGCGCGCTGCGCTCTTTTTTGGGCATGTTATTTATCACGCTATCATTTGCTTTAAGCGTTTTAAAACTATCATTAATAAATGTCGTTTTGTGCGTCTCAAGGCTATCAACAATATCAACACCATCAAGGCTTGTATTATCAGGCACTGCTTTTACGGCAACCTTCATTGCTATCTTACCGCCGTTCTTATATAAGTATTAAATATAGTCTATTATGAATCTAATGGCATTGATAATTTATAAGCGTTATCGCCACTTTGCAGCGTTAGTATCGTCTCACCATCACGCTCTGTCAATTCACCAATTTCTGTTAAATGATAAAAAGCGTTACGTCCAACCAATGCTTCTAAGCCGTTTCGTACCATCATATAAGGACGAATTTGCGTAGAGATTTCTGTACTTTTATTATCTTCTTTATTCTTACTTTTGTCAGAATGGCTATTGTCATCAGAGTCTTTCATTGTATAAGCACGCAAACTAATCGGATGTTCATCATCTAAACGCACTACATCACCGGTGCTGGTCGTAAATTCCAGCCAGTTTTTACCTTGTCCTTCAATTATACCAACATCGTTAATCAGTAACGGCGCATCTTCTACTTGAATACGCAGTTTTTGTACCGGCGTCTTTAAAAAATACTCAACCGCGCCATTATTTTCTTCTTTCCACAAAATAGTAGCAAACAAACTGACTAATGACTGACGGGTCATGTGCCCGCCCTCGTGCCACCACTCGCCGTTGGCTTTGATGGTTAGATCCATGTCCGTTACTTGCTCAGGACGCCAGTTCTCAAGCGGCGGTATGGCGCGCCCTTCGCGTATACTTGGCGCTGACTTAAAATACTGACTCAAAACATCCATATCATTTGGCGCAGATACCTTGTCATTCGTGACTTTGAGGCTATCTTTATCATTAGAATTGTCGTTTTTATTATCTTCATTCATCATAAAATCCTTTATGTAGTAATCAAAGTTTGGCGCATCTATTATTACTATAAATTTTTGTTTCGGGTATGATGAAAGCCTATCGTCATTGTACCCCCATTATTTCCCTCTTACCTTAACATTGATACCCAGAAATGCGTATCGTGTTTGTAGGACTTTTCTTTTATAATGAGTAACGATTATTTATTTGCAATGGTTCAGTGGGTGTTGAATTAACAACACATTTTACGTTATGGGTGCTAGATTTTACGTCAATCTTTGTACGCTTAACGTCGTCAATTGATGCCGCAAAGACAGTTCTTATCGGGCAGCCATATGTCTGAGTAACGTTAGCGCCGCAAGCTTTATTATTCAATTGTTAAGCTAATGATGCCCTGAGATAAGCCACTAAAAGTTTAGGAGTAGGTATGCAAGAGCAAGACAATCAAAAGCCTGTTGTTGATAATGACACTGTTAGCAACGACGTTGTTAATAATGACACTGTCAGTAACGACACTGTAAATAGCGACATCGCACATACTGATGTAGCCGTAGAAGAAGTCGCCACTACTGAAGAAAGCGCTGCAACTGAGGCGACAGACGTTGCCGCTGAGCCAGTAGAAGCCACTACTGCAACAGAAGCAACGCCCGAGCCAGCCGTAGAGCCAGAAGCTGCTGAGCCTGAAATCGAACGTGAATCAATGGAATTTGATGTCATCATCGTTGGCGGCGGTCCCGCGGGTTTATCAGCGGCCATTCGTCTGCGTCAGCTTGCTATTGCAGCGGGCAATGATGAGTTCATGGTTTGTGTGGTCGAAAAAGGCTCAGAGTTTGGTGCCCATACCTTATCTGGTGCAGTCATTGAGCCGCGTGCTTTAGACGAGCTGATACCAGATTGGAAAGAAAAAGGCGCACCGCTAAACGTGCCTGCCATTGAAGACCGCGTTTATATGCTCGGTTCTGCGACCAAAGCAACCAAACTACCTGATTCTATCGTACCTGCTAGCATGCACAATGAAGGCAACTACATTGTCTCATTGGGCAACGTCGTTCGCTGGTTGGCTGAGCAAGCAGAAGAGCTTGAAGTCATGATGTTCCCAGGATTTGCAGCCGACGACATCTTATATAACGATGACGGTTCGGTAAGAGGAGTGTTGACCGGCGACATGGGCGTAGCTGCCAATGGTGAAGCCAAGCCAAGCTTTGAGCCAGGTTACGAGCTGCTAGGTAAATATACCATCTTTGCCGAAGGTTGCCGCGGGCATTTGGGCAAGCGCCTCATCAGCCGATTTGCGCTTGATAAAGACTCAGACCCTCAGCATTATGGTATCGGTCTAAAAGAGCTATGGGAAGTCAGCCCAGAGAAGCACGAGCAAGGCGTGGTCATGCATGGTTCAGGTTGGCCATTAACGGATACCGGCTCATCTGGCGGTTGGTGGTTATACTTCGATGAAAACAATCAAGTCAGCTTTGGTATGGTCATCGACTTATCGTACTCAAACCCTTATATGTCACCATTTGATGAGATGCAGCGCTTAAAACTACATCCAGTCATTCGCAACGTCTTAGAAGGCGGCAAACGCCTGTCATACGGCGCGCGTGCGTTGACCAAAGGCGGCTTAAACTCCTTACCAAAATTCACCTTCCCAGGTGGCGTGTTGGTCGGTGATGATGCAGGTTTCTTAAACCCTGCCAAAATCAAAGGTACGCACACCTCGATGAAGTCAGGCATGTTGGCGGCTGAAGCGATTTTTGAAGCGTTACAAGCAGGCCGTGAGTATGACGACGTGGTTGCCTATAGCACCATGTATAAAGAATCCTGGCTGTATCAAGACAACTACGAAGCGCGTAACTTTGCCCCAGCCATGCACCGTATGGGTCAATGGATGGGCGGCGCCTTTACCTTTATCGAGCAAAATTTGCTTGGCGGTAAAATGCCTTTGACCATTCATGATAATAAGAGAGATTATGATCAGCTAGAGCGTGCGGCGCATGCTTATCAGCCAACCTATCCTAAGCCAGATGGTAAGCTGATATTTGATAAGCTGTCATCAGTCTTTATCTCCAACACCAACCATGCCGAAGACCAACCGTCGCATCTAAAACTCACCGATCCTACGGTGCCTGTTTCAATCAACTTACCGCTATATGCTGAGCCTGCGCGTCTGTATTGCCCAGCTGGCGTTTATGAAGTGGTGAAAGATGCCGAAGGTGCTAAGTTTGTTATCAATGCGCAAAACTGTGTGCATTGTAAGACCTGTGATATCAAAGACCCGTCACAGAACATTACTTGGGTAACGCCAGAAGGCGGCGGCGGTCCTAACTATCCAAACATGTAAATCATGTTTGAGATAATTATAGCTCATTAAAAAACCGCTCTTAATATAAGGGCGGTTTTTTTATGCTTGTATGATCCATTCGAAATAAAGACAATACGCTAGTAGCTGGCGTGCGACTGGGATAAATTTTCCTTGCTTGCTGTTATCACAGAGGCTACGAAAAATTCATCTAAGTCACACTGCATCGCTTTTAAAGTGAACCTACTATATTTAATAGAATAACTTTTTAGCTTACTAAAAAAATCTAATCAGTCCACGCATCACGGTTGGCTTCATCTTTTAGTTTCACAAAGTCATCGGGGTCAAATTTGATTTGCTCGCCGGTTTTGCCTTCTTTAATTTGTCTTTCATAATCACGCAAAATTCTAAGCGCCACTGGCGACAAGATTAAAATTGCTATCAAGTTAACCAGTGCCATGAGACCCATTGATAAGTCAGCGAAGTTCCAAATAGCAGGAAGGCTGGCGATAGCGCCAACAAATACCATGCCTAAAACCATAAAACGGAAAATCATAATCATGACTTTGGCATTTTTTTCACCAGAGATAAATTCAAGATTAGACTCGCCATAACTGTAGTTGGCAATGATAGAGGTAAATGAGAAGAAGAAAATCGCAATCGCTACGAAAATCACACCCATATCGCCCACGTACTGCGACAGTGCTAACTGGGTTAATTGAATACCTTCTTGTTCGACATTTGGATCGACGACCCCTGAAAGAATAATAATCGCCGCGGTTGCCGTACAGATAACCAGCGTATCCATAAAGACACCGAGCATTTGCATAAAGCCTTGCACCGCTGGATGGTCAGGATGGCTTTTTGCCGTCGCTGCCGCATTGGGCGCTGAACCCATACCCGCTTCGTTCGAAAACAAACCGCGTTTGATACCGTTAATCATCGCCTGTGCAATACCATAACCAATCACACCGCCCGCCGCTTGCTCAAAACCAAAGGCTGATTTTACGATCAAGGCAACGGCTGCTGGGAATTCGCTAAAGTTGGTGATAATAATATAAAGCGCCAACAAGATATAAAGAATCGCCATGACTGGCACGATTTTACCTGCGATACGCGCAACCGAGCGTAGTCCGCCAAATACCACTGGGGCGACGAGCGCGACCAGTATTAACCCTGTCATCCACGTTGGAACACCAAACGCTTCATTGGTCGCCTGCGCAATCGTATTTGACTGTACGCCATTGAACGCCAAACCAAACGCAACCAGCAGGCAAAGCGAGAAAAATATCGCCAGCCAGCGCTTGCCCAAACCTTTTTCGATATAGTAAGCCGGTCCACCGCGGTAAACATTGTCATTATGCGGCACTTTATAGGCTTGGGCTAAGGTTGACTCGATAAAACTGGTCGACATACCGACGAGCGCCGTCATCCACATCCAAAATACCGCGCCCGGTCCACCAAGATAAATGGCAATTGCCACCCCTGCTAGATTACCGGTACCGACGCGCGCCGCTAAAGACGTCATCAGCGCCTCAAACGAGCTGATACCGCCATCTTTACGGCCTTGGTTTGACACCCGTAATAACTGCCACATATGACCAAAGTGACGAAACTGAATAAAACGCGTAGCAACGGTAAAATATAGACCAGCCCCAATCAACACAAACATCAACAATCCATACCAAGGATTGCTGGCGATTAACCAATCGTTATTACCCCAGATAATACTAACGCCGTAATTCACGATGTTATTAAACCAGCCTGCTATGCCGTCACTCATACCTACTCCTCACTTACGTTTATAAATGTTACTTATTTTTATATAGAAACACATTTAACTAATTATACCGCTCATAATTCAGCTAAAAATCTCTACTAATAAGATGCCGTGTGCATTTTATAGAGATTAAGACGCCTACTACTATCAAATTTGGTTATTAAGTTAAAAAAAATATTTCTTAAATAAATGTCACTTACTATTGAAGTCCTATAGAATGGAGAATGTAACAAATCAGTAGTATTGGTTAAACATTTATCGTACGATCTTAGTAATATTAAATGTTCTAAACACTTATAGAAGTCTACTTTATTACCGACCACGTTTTTTAACTATGATAGAGTGGATTTTATAGATATTAGCATTCTGTTGATATTGATTTATTGGCATGAATGACTAACGTATTAACAACTTTAAGACTCTTGTCAGGAAGACGGGATCGTAAAAAGACAGCGGATTGTTGACCTTCATCGTTTTTCCTCGATAAATCCCCTTTTTTTCTGCAAGACACTCTTAAAAACCCTAGCATTTATGATGTCGTTTATTTGATTAAGTCAGCTTAATGTTAAATAAATGACTACTAAATCGCTTTATGACTGGTTCACGTTTTAGTATTTGGTTTTTATTATTTTTCATTTGTGCGCATTTTTTCAGCTAAGCTGTTGAGTCATTTTGTATGAATCGTCTATAGGATGGTTTTTTTATAGACACAATTTCGCTTGAAGCGATAGACAAGAATAACTCATTAAGCTCAAATCAAATATTATGTTTTTAGGCAAGACAAAAGGAGTTGTCCTATGGAAAACCACAACGATCCATCTGGTTATTGGCGTGCCAATATCCGTCTCATTATAGGTTGCCTTGTTATTTGGGCCCTCTGTTCATACGGTTTCGGTATTTTATTTCGTCCATTATTAACAGGGATTCGAATAGGCGGTACTGACCTAGGATTTTGGTTCGCTCAGCAAGGTTCCATTGGCGTATTTATCATTTTAATTTTCTTCTACGCATGGCGTATGAATAAGTTAGATAAACAATATGGTGTAGACGAGGAATAGCCCTATGAGTCAATTTACGATTAATATTATTTTTGTAGGTCTATCTTTCGCTTTATACTTCGGTATTGCATGGTGGGCACGTGCAGGTTCAACCAGTGAATTTTATGTTGCGGGCGGCGGCGTGCATCCTGTAGTAAACGGTATGGCAACGGCTGCTGACTGGATGAGTGCGGCGTCATTTATCTCGATGGCAGGTATTATTGCTACTGGTGGTTACGCGGCATCAACGTATTTGATGGGTTGGACGGGTGGTTACGTTCTACTGGCCATGCTTCTAGCCCCTTACCTACGTAAATTTGGTAAGTTCACGGTTCCAGATTTTATTGGCGACCGTTTTTATTCTAAGACCGCGGCTATGATTGCTGTGGTTTGTTTGATTATTGCCTCAACCACTTATGTTATCGGTCAGATGACCGGCGCTGGGGTGGCATTCTCACGCTTCTTAGAAGTGGATAATACTACCGGTCTGATTATTGCCGCGGTCGTCGTCTTCTTCTATGCCGTACTTGGTGGTATGAAAGGGATTACTTACACGCAGGTTGCGCAGTATGTGGTTCTGATGATTGCTTATACCATTCCTGCAGTCTTCATTTCACTTGAATTGACGGGTAATCCGATTCCGGGTCTTGGCTTGTTCTCAAACCATGTGGAAGCCGGTATTCCTATCTTAGCTAAGCTTGATCAAATCGTCGTTGACTTGGGCTTTACCGCTTATACTGCTGACGTGCCAAACAAGCTAAACATGGTGCTATTCACTTTATCACTGATGATTGGTACAGCGGGTCTACCGCACGTTATCATTCGCTTTTTCACCGTTCCTAAAGTTGCGGATGCGCGCTGGACGGCTGGTTGGACATTGGTTTTCATCTCGCTACTATACTTCACTGCCCCTGCAGTAGGTGCAATGGCGCGTCTAAACCTAATCGATACTATCTATCCACAAGGTGTTGAAGAGCCTGCGATCGATTACGATCAACGTCCAGACTGGATGAGAACGTGGGAAGAAACAGGTCTTATTAAATATAACGATTTAAATAATGATGGTCGTATCCAGTTTTATAGCGATAGCGGACTTGGTGCGGCGGAGCTAGCAGCAGCGGCTGCCACTACTGACGGCGGTGATGTTGCTGCAACGACGGCTGCAGTTGAAAAAGCAAAAGCTGAGCATGCTTTAGAGCGTGATGGTATCTTTGTCGACAGAGGCTGGGAAGGTAATGAGCTTGATGTCAACGCTGATATCTTAGTATTGGCTAACCCAGAAATTGCACAGCTACCAGGTTGGGTTATCGGTCTTATCGCCGCCGGTGGTTTGGCAGCAGCGCTTTCAACGGCAGCTGGTCTACTACTTGCTATCTCATCAGCGATCAGTCATGACTTGATTAAACGTAACTTAAATCCAAACATTACCGATGCAGGCGAGCTAAAAGTAGCCCGTATTACGATGGCAATTGCGATTGTGGTTGCGACATGGCTTGGTATTAACCCGCCAGGATTTGCCGCACAGGTCGTTGCATTAGCCTTTGGTATTGCAGGCGCTTCACTGTTCCCTGCACTGATGATGGGTATTTTCTCAAAACGTATTAACAACCTTGGC
>Ga0208435_100316_pt1 | contig 14396 bp, 13 predicted proteins | sample 24_taG_FD_184097 | JGI IMG/M metagenome (GOLD analysis project Ga0208435, IMG submission 184097) | Marine viral communities from Cariaco Basin, Caribbean Sea - 24_WHOI_OMZ (SPAdes) (version 2) | ecosystem: Environmental > Aquatic > Marine > Oceanic | place: Caribbean Sea: Cariaco Basin...
TTATCTCTGATTTACTTTTAGTGTATAAATCTAAAGCCTCTATAAGTGTAAGAATGCGTTCATCCATCATCATCTTCTCTCATTTTAATCATTTACTTATCTTCAGATAACTTATTAGGGTATACCCCAAGGGAACCAGTTAATTAATCCTTTAAACCTATTAACAGACCACTTAAAACAGACTGGTATAATGGAACCACTTATAACAGACTATTTTAGGTGTTTATGTTTATCAGAGCGTATCTACGAGCGTCTACCAAAGAGCAAGACGCTAAGCGTGCCAAAAGCGAACTCATAGCATTTGCCAACGATCATGGCCACAAAATTGCCGCCTTCTATGTCGAAAACGAATCAGGAGCTATTTTGGTACGACCCAAGCTTATGCAGCTGATTGAAGATGCTCATAATGGCGATGTTATCTTAGTTGAGCAGATTGATCGCTTGGCACGTTTGAACCAAGCTGATTGGGATACTCTTAAAAGAATGCTATCAGAAAAAAAGCTCTCTATCGTATCAAAAGAGCTGCCGACCTCATATATGGCGCTTCAATCTGAAAGCAGCACTGAATTTATGAGCAGTATATTGCAGGCGATCAATTCGATGATGCTGGATATGCTCGCAGCCATTGCTCGAAAAGATTATGAGGATCGCCGTAACCGTCAGATGCAAGGTATTGCTCGTGCTCAGGCAGAAGGTAAGTATTCAGGACGTCGGAAAGATACCGAAAAGCGCAAGATCATCGCTAGTCTACTCAAATCAGGTCATAGCTATTCTGATATTCAAAAAATGGCCAAGTGCTCACGGCATCTGATCGCTGATGTGGCCAAGGGAAAGACCGAAGCTGATCCCTGCTCATTAAGTGGTTCCACTACAGCAGTCTACTACGAGTAGTCTATTAATGGATTAATAAGCCTTTTTAGATGTTTCCGCTGGGGTATACTTTATGCAAAAATATTTAAAAAGGTATGTACAAAGTACCTTGAAAAGTTCAATACAAAGAAATCTATTAAAAATCATCTTGAACATTAGGGTTTATAAATATCATATTTATATCTTATATAGGTAGTCTATGGCAAACAAGAGAGATAACTTTAGTGTTCCTGTAATACGAAAACTAAGAGAAAGAGTGGCAACTAGGTGTTCCAATCCAAATTGTCGGGTAGCTACATTTGCACCGTCTGGGGAAGATGGTGTAAGTAACATCGGAATTGCTGCTCATATTCATGCAGCTTCAAAAGGCGGGCCGCGCTATGATGAGAATATGAGTATAGAAGATAGAAAGTCTATAAAAAACGCAATATGGCTTTGTTCTAATTGTTCAATCAAAATTGACAGAGATATTGAGAAGTATCCAGTAACGTTGTTACATGAGTGGAAAGAAAAAGCTGAAAAAATTACTTTAGAAGAGCAAGGGCAAAAGCTGCCAGCAAAAGATGATGCTATTGATACTCTTACCGCTGCCCTTACAGGATCATCGAAAAACATTTTGAGTCAATCAATATCAAATGTACATGAAGCTAATAGAAGAATATTAGAAGCTCTCGACCCTAGATTTAGTATCAGGTCTCAATATATCGATGGATGTTCTTTAATCCAACTCTATCCTCAAGAAAACATTCCATTCACTATGAATATAAAACCTGAAGGTAGGAAAGATTTTATTAGTAAGCATAAAGACTTAGTTGAGCATGGTCGAGAGCTAATAGTGAGCACTAGTTTATTTGACGTAAAAGGGTCAAAGTTAATTGAGCATATCACTGACTCTTTGAATAATGGAAGTATGACCATATCGCCAAGGAAAATACCGTCTCTACAAAGGTTATGGCTCGTCAATAAAGAGAGTAATGTACATACATACCTAGAAGACATACATGGTCATATAGTATTGGGAACTAAGTCTTTTGAATTTAATGGAACAGCGCTTAGTGGAATAGTAAATTACAAACATACTTGCAGTTTTGATGGTGATAGCGGTCAATCAAATCTAAGCCTTGATTTTGCAGAATGGGAAGGTCAGTCAATAAATAAAATAAGATACTTCGATAAGCTATTCGATTTTTTTGAGGAAGTATTTAAGGGCAGCAAGTTTCTATCCTGTTTAGAAGTTGATGGTGGGAAAGGGCTACACGGTACCTTTGAGAACCCTGAAAGTATAGATAGTTTTCAGCATATTTATAGTCATTTACAATATATAAAATACTCAAGAGAAATAGCCAGTTTCTTAGATATAGATATAAAATATACCTCAAAGGTCACATATACCTACGAATACCTTCAGTACGTTAGCGAAATCTATAGAACAATAAAAGGCTTGAATAAATGGTTAGCTAAAGACCAAAAACATAATGCTAAGACTACCTTTTGTGTCCGAAATGTAAAAGAACTTCAAACGGTAATTATGCGAACTGACCCATGTGAAATCAAGATAATAGCTCAAGAGCATGAGATTTTAGAATTGTTCGGTGAGCACCTAACCTTGCCTACAAAAGTATTTCTAATCCAAAATGTTATACCTAAAGTACTGAGTAAAACAAATAAACCTATAAAGAATGGCGATTTTATAGATGTAGAATATGTACCTAGTGCAAATTATTCATGTTCAATACTTTATGAAAGAGCTCTCTAAAAAACATTGATTTAATTAATAGCCCACAGCTGAAAGTTCAAGTCCTCACTAGGGAACCATTGTTGCTCCCATAACGAGCGTTATAGTAAATGATTTTTGGTTAGTAAGAAGACACTAGAAAGCACTTATTCACTAAGGTGAACCGCCCCGGGATTGTCGGAGACTTAACATTCTGAGAGAATACGACAATGAAAAGACAAACCTACACTCCTGAGATTAAAGAACGCGCCGTTCGTATGCTGATCGAAGCAGCAAACGACTATCCCTCCACATGGTCAGCCATCCAAGCCCTTGCCCCTAAGATTGGCTGTACGCCTGAAACCCTACGATCATGGCATAAAAATCACATCGATCAAACCATTCCTGCCTCAGTGCAAGCTCAAAGTGATAAAGAGCGCATCAAAGAGCTTGAACGCGAATGCAGAGAGCTCAGACAAGCCAATGAAATCATCAGGAAGGCTGCGGCTTTTTTCGCCCAGGCGGAGCTCGACCGTCCACCGAAATAATGACTCAGTTTATTGATGATAACAAACATCTTTATGGGGTCGAGTTAATCTGTAGAGTCCTACCGATTGCCCCGTCAACCTATCATCGTGAAAAATATTTAGCTAATAATCCTGAAAAGCGCTCACTGCGCAGTCAGCATGACGACTATTATCTCAGCGAGATTAAACGCATCTGGCAGGACAGTAAATGCCGTTATGGTGCGCGTAAAGTATGGCAGCAGATGAAAGCTGACGGGTTAAAGGTTGCTCGGTGTACCATAGAGCGTTTAATGAGACAGCATACCTTACAAGGTGTCTGGCGCGGTAAGGGGAAGATTACCACCAACAGCCGTGATGACCAAAAGCGCGCTGATGACTTGGTCAACCGTAACTTTAGCGCTCATTGCCCTAATCAGCTGTGGGTAGCGGACTTTACTTATATCAAGACAACTAGCGGCTGGGTATATACTGCTTTTATCATTGATGTGTTTGCTCGTGCTATTGTGGGCTGGAAAGTATCCAATCGTATGAACACCGATATGGTGATGGCAGCATTAAATCAGGCTATAACAGATAGAAACAATCCCAAAGATGTCATTCATCACAGTGATCGTGGGGTTCAGTATTTATCCATTCGCTACACAGATAAGATGGCTGACTGTGGTGTGATTGCGTCTGTTGGCACTACGGGTGATTCTTATGACAATGCACTGGCTGAAACGGTCAATGGTCTTTACAAGTCTGAGGTGATTCATTACTTAAAAGAGAGCTGGACTGGCGTTGAGGATATTGAATTAGCCACGCTTGAGTGGGTGGACTGGTTCAATAAAAAGCGTTTGCATAGCACGATTGGTTATGTGCCACCTTTTGAGTTTGAAAAACGGTATTATGATAGTTTAATCCTGTCAGGTATCGCTGCCTGACTCAAGTAAATCACTCTCCGATATACTCGGGGCGGTTCAAAGGTCTTGTCCAGTCAATTCCCCTGCGTAGTTAGCGAAATACAAATCAATTGGTATCAATAATCTTCTTAAGTATTCTAAGAATGGTAGACACAAAACTGCGAAGTTCGCCTGATTTTCTCCCATCTCACTCAGAGTAACAGCACTATCTATACGATTGCTAAACTTATGAGACTCTTTTTTTCTTCGCTTGACGCTGTTAGACCAGTCTGTTTTGTTAGCACTGAAGAAGACCATGCTATCCGTATTATTATGCTTTTTAATCGAGGAATGAGCGATTAGATTGCGAATTTCTAAGTAGGTTTGTAGGATCTCTTTAAATTTAGACGATTCATCTGTCTCGAATAAAGCTTGATAGGTTGGATTCTGCCTTATATTCTTTTCATTCAAAATTGTACCAAGACCACCGCAGCTAAGACTGTCTAAACCTATAATTCTATTGAAATTTAATTCAAGACTATTAAATAAACTAAGTATGTCAAAAACGAGAACTTTATCTGATGAGGATAAAATTCCATTAGAGAATAGATTCTCGAAGTCATCTATACTTAGGTTGTTGATAGCTTTCCAACTATCAAGTTGCAGATCGTTAATGATATCTTCAATACTATTTTTGGACAAAAAATACCCCTTCATTTCTAAATTTTGAGACCATTCTAAATTCTGTGTAACTATTATTTAACTTATTCCGACAATTGCATAAAATTTAGTATACTCCTCTTTAATATATCCAATTACACCTTCCCACCCACACCTTTAAACTTCTCAACAAAGGCAGCGATTTTCTGCAAAACACTTTGCTTCTTAGTCAGGTATTGAGGATTGAGTGGACTCAGCTTAGGTAAGATCGCATTTAGCTCTGTACCGTTCTCACTAGCGTACTCACGCTTTAGAGAAGCCGTGATATAACGCTTAGCTGCATCTTCATTAAGATTTTCAGCAGCAATCATGTCTTTGACTTCACGTTGTTGTTCTACCTGAGCATAGCTAAAGAAGGCATCAATGATACTGGATTTGTCAGGTATATTATCTAAGTTGGTTTGATTGATGAAGTCTACTACTAAGCTCTCTTTGGCACGGTTGCCAAGGCTTGCCCGAATCAACCGTCGTACTTCTTCAACCAAGGCAGACTTATCCTTGGTATTTTTATTATGCTCAAAAATTAGCTCAAGGATATAATCTAGATTGATCTCCTGTGATTTGAGCAAGTCTATCTCAAAAACCACCTCATCCCAAGCAATCGAAGACTCATCTTGCTGGTCACCCGCTTTTTCACGACGTAGCCAATCGCGTATATCGTTATAGGTCGAGCGATAATCTTGTACGGTACGTTCAGCAGGCACTTTAATAGCTTGCATAGCGGCTAAGTCATCATCGTTTAGGTAATGCTCATCCTTAAACGTCTCAACTGCCTCAGCGTCACTCACATCTAAGTCTTGCAGTAATTTTAGACTTGCAAACTCATCATAGTTTTGTAAGATGTTCTCGACACGCAAATACTCCCCGAATAACTTAGCAAAGTCTTTCTTATCAGATTCTTTGACAATCTCATCGGGATTAGGAAAGCGTTGCTGCAGCTCTTTGACAACTTCCAAATAACCGCGTCGTGCCTTGCCTGTGGCGATATCGGTAAAACCTTCTAAGTATTCTTTATAGCTCTTCTCTAGCACCACGTTTTTAGTGTTTCTATCGCCAAACAAGGTAATGGCATCAATGGTCGCTTTCTCTAAGTCTCGAAAGGTTACGATGTTGCCAAAGGTCTTAGTAGCATCATAGATACGGTTGGTACGTGAGAACGCTTGCATTAAGCCATGATAGCGCAGGTTCTTATCTACGAATAAGGTATTCAAGGTAGGCGCATCAAAACCTGTCAAGAACATGCCAACGACAACCAGTAAGTCTACTTCTTGATTAATGACGCGCCCTGCAAGGTCGCGGTAGTAATTTTGGAAGGATTTGCTGTCTACGCCATAGTTGGTTTTAAACATCGCGTTATAGTCGCCAATAGCGCTGCTTAAAAACTCTTTGGCACTGCTGTTCATGGCAGTGGGTTCAAAACCTTCATCAGGAATATCACCCAATGCATCTTGCTCTTCATTGGCGGCAAAAGAGAAGATAGTGGCGATCTTTAACGGTTTGTCGCTGTCCTTTTGCAACTTATTCAAGGTTTCATAATAGGTTTTAGCAGCGTCTACACTACTGACAGCAAACATAGCGTTAAAACCTTTACCACCAGACTTTAGACGATGGGTTTTCTGCCTAAAATGGGTTAACACGTACTGCGATATCTCACTGATACGATCAGGATGCAGTAGCAGTTGTTTGTTCTCGGCTGCGGTAAGCTTCGTTTCATCTTGCTCGCTTTCAATGCCGCTAAACTGGGGCCGTACATCGTTGTAATCGACTTTAAACTTCAATACCTTTTCATCACGAATGGCATCAGTGATGACGTAGGAATGCAGCTCATGACCGAACACTCCGGCAGTAGTCTCAGCACCTAATGCATTCTCTACAAAGATGGGTGTTCCGGTAAAGCCAAACTGATAGAACTTTTTAAACTTTTTCTTTAGGTTCTTCTGTGCTTCCCCGAACTGGCTACGGTGTGCCTCATCAAAAATAAACACTACCTGCTTATCGTAGATGGATAAGTGACCTTCACCTTTGATTAAGTTATTCAATTTTTGAATGGTGGTAACAACGATTTTATTATCGTCTTTATCAAGGTTAAGTTTTAAACCTGCGGTACTGTCTGAGCCGTTGACGCTATCAGGGGAGAAGCGTTGATACTCTTTCATGGTTTGGTAATCAAGATCCTTACGGTCTACCACAAAGAAAACTTTATCAATGAAAGGCAGCTCAGTGGTCAAGCGTGCGGCTTTAAAGCTGGTTAAGGTCTTCCCTGAGCCTGTGGTATGCCAGATAAAGCCGCCACTCTCAAGGCTGCTCCAGCTCTTAGAATGATAAGCGCTGTTTATCTTCCACAGAATGCGCTCAGTAGCCGCTATCTGGTAGGGACGCATAACCAATGAGGTGTCACTCACATCAAAGACTGTGTAATGCATTAGTACGTTGAGTAGGGTATTTTTCTGAAAGAAGGTGGCGGTAAAGTCTTTTAAGTCTTTGATTAAGGTGTTGTCTGATCGCGCCCAATTCATAGTGAAATCAAAGCTGTTTCTATTGCGTTTGGTGGTATTGGCAAAGTAGCGGGTGTCTGTACCGTTTGAGATCACAAATAGCTGTATGTATTTATATAGGGAGTTATCAGAGTTAAAGCTCTCTTTGCTATAACGATGCACTTGGTTAAAAGCTTCACGAATGGCAATACCACGCTTTTTCAGCTCAATCTGCACCAATGGTAAACCATTGACCAAAACAGTAACGTCATAACGGTTCGCCTGTGTGCCTGTTTGAGCAAACTGTTTGATCACCTGTACTTTGTTGCGTGGAATATTTGTCTTGTCGAGTAGCGCGATATTTTGGATACGACCATCATCAAACACGAAGTCATGTATATGGTCATCATGAATTTTTCGGGCTTTATCGGTGCTGTTATCGCTGGGGTTATCGAGATACTCCATCACAAATCGTTGCCACTCGTCGTCTGTGAACTGCACGTCGTTTAAGGCTTGCAGCTGCACACGCACGTTAGCCAACATGGTTGGGGGTGAGTTTAAATCAGCGACAAACTCATAGCCTTGGTTTTGTAGGTCTTTGAGCAATTCACGCTCTAAATCATCCTCGGTTTGATAGCCCCCATCGGGTTGATCGCACTTGGTATATTTATTGAGGACGATAAAGTTATTTGATTCAGCGATAGTTTGGGTGTAATCAACCATTTTGCTCTTCCTGTTGCTCTTCCTGTTGCCAATATCCGTATTGATTTAAATTATTAAGTAAAAAACTAACCATAGCTTTCTCTGGAGCAGTTGGCTCTGCAATTTCTTCGTTTGATAAGGTGTTATGCGGATAAAAATTCATAATTCGATTGGCATAAGCTTTTTGATCACCTGGTAATAGATCTGACCATCTTTTGTATCCAAGAAAATTAGCTGTTTTTTCGTACAAGTTGCGCAGCAGAGCAAAATGATAACGTTGGATATTATTATTTTTTATTGCCTGTTCGATTGAAATCTTAATATGAAGGTGATATGAAAAGCTTTGATTAGAATCACCGTATTTTTTTTCAAGTTCAAATGTTCCATCTTCAAATCCACTAAGAATATAGCCAGATTTTGCACTGACTTCGTTGTATAGAACGTTATAAAAAAGCGCGTTATGAGTGGAGATGATGAACTTGATATTAGACTTACTAGTTTTAATCAAGTGACCTAAGTTGACAGCCAATTGCATAAGGTGGTTTTCATCTAATGAACTAACAGGATCATCTATAAATATATATTCCAACTGATTAAATTCATCTGTTACACGATCAGTTAAATCTGCCACGTTTAATATACTGATTACTTGATCTAGTAAGGTATAAAAAACACTCCAGATGAAGTTACTTTCTTCACCTTTAGATATTTTAAGATTACCCAAATGATCGTTATTACCACGCTCTAAAGAAAAAGTAACTTCTGAAAATGCCCTAACGACAACATCGTTACCGTACTTATCTTTACTAGTGTACTCTTCGTTAAAACGTGGCGTTAATTTATCATTTGCATAGCGTTGAAAATACTTAATAATATTACCGTCTTCTCCTAGTTCTTCTAGAAGCGTCATCAACCAGTGGGTATAAGTATTAGACTGAATTTTTAGTTTAGGCTCTAGATCACTTTCTAAATCATTATCCCAATAGAATAAATCTTCAGTAAAAGCGTTATAGTAAAGAATTTTGGTGCGGGCTAATTCTATTTGTTCTTCAGAATCATCATCGCCAATAATTTTCGGTGCAATTACTTGTGTAAACTCACGCGATAATCTCGTTTTCCCCGTTCCATTAAAGGCGTAAATAAGTTGTACTTTCTTATCAGACTTTTTGAGTGTCTGAGCGATTTCTGTTAGTGATTGGCTCATGCTAGACATTATCCTCTACTTTTGGAAAGCTCAAAAGTAGCTCACGATAATACTCATATTGCTGCTGACGCAAAGCAATCTCATGCGGTAAGCCTTCGGCGAGTGAGGTGGTTAAGGCGTCAAACTTATCTAAAATAGTGACGATGCGTTGCTGTTCAGCAAGCGTAGGGAGTGGGATCAACATGGTTTTTAATTGACCAGCTGTAAGTAATGGCTGTCCAGCTCCTTTAGTAAAACGGTTTAGATTTATATTTACTAAATAGTAATATAGAAACTTTAAGATAATATTCTCTTTATTTTGAACTATCAGCGTATTATCTGAAACATCATATTCGCCTTTTGCTATATTTATACGTCCAGCATTAGCACCAACTCTAGCTACTAAAATTTGTTCTTTTTCATAGACTTTAGTGTCTGTCCTTCCAATGATTCCTGTTGAACCGAAGACAGGATAAAGTCCTAATTCAGATTTAACTTTATTTTTACCTGAAGAAATTTTCTCACATAACTCTTCTAGCTTTTTCCACTCAACCTTACTTTCTTTAAAAGTTAACAATTGTTCACGATAGTAAGCATATTGCTGCTTGCGTGCTACAAGTTCTGCGGTAAGCACTGCTACAAGCTCTGCGGTAAGCTCTGTAAACGCGTCTAAAATTCGGACGATTTCGGCTTGGATTTTGAGGGGTGGGATGGGAATTTGGAGTTTCTTCACAATTCCTGCATTTATATTGGTCTGAGAGCCTGAACCAAGCGACTTAATGTACTCGTATTGACTATGTAAGAAATGAAATACGTAACGATAGTTTGCAACTGCTTCATCAAGAAAAATGTTTGCACAAGCTTGATTGGTTGCCATTGGAATCTTGTTAATCCCGATTTTTCCAACCGTCGCGCCATACATAGCAATAATCACACAATTTTCAGGTATTAATTTAGCACTAGAATTCTTTAGACCAGCTTCGGTTATTTTGACACCTGTATCCCAAATTTCGTCGAAATTTACCTCTTGTGTGCGTAACCAAGGAATATCACCGTCATAATACTCCGGCATACTCGTCAAGGGCGTTCCACCGGACGAAATTTTTATAGCAATTTCATCTAGAGTCTTCCACTCAACCTCAATCCCATCAAGCAGCTTATCCATATAACTTAACTCACTCATGCCTCAATCTCCGCAACGATTTTATCGATATCTGCACGTAGCTCATTAATCTTAGCAACTGTGGTTTTTAGCTCAGCATTGAGGGTAGTGATATCAATCACCTCACGCGTGTCCTCAGGTGCGACGTAGGCGCTGACGGATAGATTATAGTCGTTAGTAGCAATCGCGCTGTTATCGACGCTCACGGCTAAATAATCGCTGTCTGCTTTGCTATCAAACAACTGCATAATCCGCTCAATGTTTGCCTCAGTCAGGATATTGGTATTGGTTTCTGACTTAAATAATTTACTGGCATCGATAAATTGCGTTTTGTTATCGGTTTTGTGCTTTGATAATACTAAAATATTGACCGAAATCGTTGTTCCAAAGAATAGGTTGGGCGCAAGGGATATCACCGATTCTACATAATTATTATCTACCAAATACTCACGAATCTTCTTTTCAGCACCGCCACGATAAAAGATACCAGGGAAGCAGACTATTGCTGCACGTCCTTTGCTAGATAAATAATTCAGCGCATGCAGCACAAAAGCAAAATCCGCTTTAGATTTGGGCGCAAGTACACCAGCGGGCGCAAAACGCTCATCGTTAATCAAGGTTGGATCGTCGCTACCAATCCATTTCACTGAATAAGGTGGATTAGAAACGATAGCATCAAAGGGTTTATCATCCCCAAAATGTGGATTTAACAGCGTATTGCCTAGCACGATATCAAACTTGTCGTAATTGATGTTGTGCAAAAACATATTCATACGCGCAAGGTTATACGTGGTGTGGTTGATCTCTTGACCAAAAAAGCCTTCTTCAATGATATGGTTATCAAAATGCTTCTTAGCTTGTAGCAACAGTGAGCCTGACCCTGCTGCTGGGTCATAAATCTTATTCACCGTTTCCTGCTTATGCATGGCAATTTGTGCAATCAGCTTAGAGACACTTTGTGGGGTAAAGAACTCGCCCCCTGATTTACCAGCATTGGCGGCATAGTTAGAGATCAGATACTCATAAGCATCACCGAACAAATCGATTTGATTGTCGGCGAATTGTTCTAGCTTGAGACCAGCCACCCCTTTTAGCACCGCTGATAAGCGCGTGTTCTTATCGGCAACCGTATTACCTAAGCGGTTGCTGGTAGTGTCAAAGTCAGCAAACAAGCCTTTGATATCGGGCTCGGATGGGTAACCATTAGCTGAGCCTTCAATCGCTTTGAATATAGCTGCTAGATCAGTATTAAGATTCTCGTTTCTGTGTGCATCTTTAGCAATATTGGCAAACAGTTGACTCGGATAGATAAAGTAGCCTTTAGTTTTAATAGCATCATCTTTAATATCAGCAGTAATCACCTCATCAGGAAGTACAGCATAATTAACGCTATCATCGCCTGCTTCAATATAACTGGAGAAGTTCTCACTGATAAAACGATAGAACAGCGTACCCAATACATACTGCTTAAAGTCCCAGCCATCGACTGAACCCCGAACCTCGTTTGCAATTTGCCAAATTTGGCGATGGAGTTCGGCACGTTGTTGGGTACTTGTCATGATAAAAATCCTATAGGAATAATGGTGGGGCTTAAAAGCACCCCACGCTCTGTGTAAATTTCGATTTGTAATGAATTTTCTAAGATCGAGGAAGGGGGCATCATACTTTATCACTGCTAACCGTTTCTGGTTCTATTATATGGTGCCAACCTAAGCAACAGTGCTTATTTTGCCATTGGTATTTTCTTTGCACCTTGCTTCTGCGTCTGACTTAAGCAAACAAGCATCCGATGATACTGAAGCGGTTCACAGCATTCAATAATATGTATAGTTTTTCGGATTTTCTATACATGTCCTCTTCATATGTATAGAAAATTCACTTTTTTATACCTATCGCTCAACCAACTTTTCCTCAATCATTTCAGTCAACAGCTCAGTAACCGTTTTTCGGCTTTCAAGCGCATACTTTTTGAGCGTAATATACGTCTCTTCGTCGAGGTTAAAATTCACCCTTACCTTTTTTTGAGGGCTATCGGTCACGTCTGACAAAGCCAATTCATCCTTAGCCTTCTTACTGGGACGACCTGCTGCTAAGCTCATCACTTACTCCTTATCAAAGAATGTTTTAACTTCGTTAACTAATGCCGTCATTTCTTGTACCGCATTACTACTCGCTGACTCAGTATCAAATACGGTCTTGCCTAATGAGGCACTATTCGGATAACTCACACGCTGCATGATTCTACTGTTTAGCACAGGTAGACCGTACTCTAGTAAAACTGAGGCGACCTCTTTACCAATATTAGTATTTTGAATAGCACGAGATACTACGAACGCTGCTTTGAGTTTGCCATCAGTCATCTCTATACGCTGTTTAACCAAGTCGACTAAATCGCTAGTCGCCCAAACATCATAGGGGCTAGGCTGTACAGGGATCAATACAAAATCAGCTGCTTTAATAGCGGATAAAGCTAAACTAGTCGCTTGTGGCGATCCATCGATCACCACGTATTCTTTATCAGAGACGTTTTTTAGATCTTTATCTAGCGTCGGACGATCAAGGCCAATTACTGGCACTGGATTATCTTCATCAACAGCTCTCCAGTCACGAGCACTACCTTGTTGGTCGCTGTCAACTAGTAGGACGCTATGGCCTTGAAGTTGTAACCCACGAGCTAATTGAGTGGCAATCGTTGTCTTACCACTACCTCCTTTTTGATTTAGTACAGCAATGACCTTCATAGAGAATCCTATATTTGAGTATTTGAGTATTTGAGTATTTGAGTATTTGAGTATTTGAGTATTAATAAGACTTTACTTAATTGTTAGATAAATAGCAATATTTTTAATCAAAATAGCGATATCTACAATATCGACTTAATCTCTATTCTAATAATAATTATAGAATGGCCTAAATTTTTCAAAGCCTGATTTGCCATAATAAACTGCTTCCTAATACATAAATTGCTGCTGTTAGAGAGCAGTTTGCTCTACTAAAAGAAATACTTTAGCCGCTCATATTCGTTATAATCCGCTCACCAATCAAAAACTACTAATCGTTAATGAGGAAACCACTATGGTGAAGTGTCACTTATCGACCATCATGGGCGAAAGACGCCTTAAAATTGCCGATGTCGCAAGAGATACTGGTATCAATCGTGGCACCATTACTCGCATGTATCATGAAGAAGCCACCCGAGTTGATCTAGATGTCATCGAGTCTTTATGCACGTATCTTAGACTCAATGTTGGTGATTTATATGAAATCATAAATGAGGACAGTAGTGAGTCACCCGAGTGAACACCCTTGCTCATAAGACATTATTATCTTCAAACGCATAAAAAGACCTTTAGAAGGTCATTTTATCTTGCAATAGATTAAAATATAGGTATAATTTGACCTGTAGAGAGTCATTATAACCTTTATTTATTTTTAATAGTCTATAGGAGAGTAATAATGAGCACCAATTTATCGCGGCTCAACAGCTGCACATGGTTCAGTGACAGAACTAAAACTTTAGCTTCTCAGCTGTTATTAAACCTACAAATACAGCAAGGCGTACAGTTAGCATCTTTACTTGGTGTTGACTCTATTCTTTATAATGATGAAGCCGTTTATGTCTGGGTTCAACGACTGATAGATGAAGGACTACCGATTGATGAGTATACAATAGGTAAGCTTGAGACTTCCTTTATAGATCTTATGGATGACGACCAGGCTGCTTAGTTGCATTGGCACACATAGCAACCTAACGATTTTGATCTATCTAAAATCCTTTAACATCTAAATCCAGATTATTACTAAAAAGAGCTACCATGAATTGGTGGCTTCTTTTTGCAATAACTTTGAGTATTTGAGTATTTGAGTATTTGAGTATTTGAGTATTTGAGTATTTGAGTATTTGAGTATTTGAGCGTAAAAAAATTTATTTAATTTGCTTTAAATTTATTTAATTTGCTTTAAATTTATTTAATTTGCTTTAACGAATCATCAATGTATATACACAGATTTTCTATGTAATAAGGATAATAGTAGATATTAAATTTGAAGAGATAAAGCTAAATAAATATAGATATAATATCTCATCTATATACTGAGAGTATATCTTAAGAAGCAGGAGAATAAAGGCTTTGCGGATGCTTGATAAAAAGTGTAGACTACAG
>Ga0208435_100318_pt1 | contig 14365 bp, 10 predicted proteins | sample 24_taG_FD_184097 | JGI IMG/M metagenome (GOLD analysis project Ga0208435, IMG submission 184097) | Marine viral communities from Cariaco Basin, Caribbean Sea - 24_WHOI_OMZ (SPAdes) (version 2) | ecosystem: Environmental > Aquatic > Marine > Oceanic | place: Caribbean Sea: Cariaco Basin...
CGCCTACTGCCATTCGTGCGATGATGAAAGAAGGCGATGCCTTTGTCCGTGAGTCTAACCGTGAAAGTTTACGTCTGCTAGGTACAGTAGGCGAGCCGATCAACCCAGAAGCTTGGGACTGGTACCATACAGTAGTTGGTGAAGGCCGTTGTCCTATCGTAGACACTTGGTGGCAAACAGAGACTGGGGGTATTTTGATGGCGCCGTTACCCAACTCTGTGGATATGAAACCAGGAGCAGCAATGAATCCACTGTATGGCATTAAGCCCGCTATCGTCGATTCAGAAGGAAACGAGCTCGAAGATGCTGCAGCAGGTAACTTAATTATCACCGATGGCTGGCCAGGGCAAATGCGCACCATTTATGGTGACCATAAACGATTCTTGGAAACCTATTACACCACTTATCCTGGTAGCTATTTTACCGGTGATGGCGCAATGCGTGATGAAGAAGGTCATTATTGGATTACAGGTCGTGTGGATGACGTGCTTAACGTATCGGGTCACCGTATTGGTACTGCAGAGATTGAAAGTGCGTTGGTATCACATCCTGCCGCTGCAGAGACTGCCATTGTGGGTATGCCTCATGAGTTAAAAGGGCAGGGTATTTGCGCTTATATCATCTTAAGACATGGTGAGGAAGACACCGAGAGATTACGTGGCGAATTAAACCGTCATGTGCGTGCTGAAATTGGTCCTATCGCCAACCTTGACACTATTTATATCGTGGAAGCCCTGCCGAAGACCCGTTCTGGTAAGATTATGCGCCGTATCTTACGTAAGCTTGCTGCTGGCGAGTTTGAGGGTCTGGGTGATACCTCAACCTTGGCAGAAGCCAGTGTGGTTGATGATTTAATCAAAACGGTTAAATCTGCTTAAGTCATTCACAATAGGCTATTCAAAGTTGGCCAATGGCTAAAAAATTACTTAGTCTCAAGATCGTAGAAACCACTGTCTATAAGTAGGCAGTGGTTTTTTGTATAAATGTGACCTATTAATTTGCAGTATTAAAAAGTTAGAGCATGTATGATAAACCTCTCATTATGAGTACATAAAGTACGAACTTTTTTGTTATGAATATAGGACATCCTATTTTTAACTGGCACTGGTTTAATCATTATTAAAATTGGCACTGATTTAACTAGCACTGGTTTAATTAGGATTAATTTAATTGATTCTTACTTAATTGCAGCGTACTTAAATAAAAATCATTAGTAAGATACTATGCACATATAGGCTCATGACTGAGCCGCTTACTGGACTACCTGCTATTCACTCCTTAATCTTCTACCTACTGTAAATACTGTTATCTATATGACTGAAAATTTAAAACCAACAACTGCTTATGACATTCAAAACCTATCTGATGCCATGCCTAAAATAGCCATTATTGGTGCCGGTCTTACTGGGCTAATGACCGCTCATTTACTCGAGCAAGCTTTCGTCTCACAAAACCGAGCTCTAAATATTGTGATTTTTGAAAAGTCAGCTGGGGTAGGACGTTTAGCCACACGTTATAAGAATCCTGAAGATAACCGTGACCAGCAATGGCAATTTGACTTTGGTGCTCAGTTTTTTACCGCCAAATCACAAAGCTTCCAAGATTATTTACAGCCTTGGTTGGCGCAAGGAGTGATTGAGCCTTGGCTGGCCCAAACGGCAACCATTAACACTACAACAGCACCGTCAGAAATACAGATAACCGGTCAATGGGACAGTGATCAGCCGCGCTATATTGGTAGTCCAAAAATGACCAGTTTTGGTCGACATTTGGCAGCGGTGTTGAAACACACTGAGATTCATTACAAAACCAGAGTCGCTCCATTAGAGCAGTCGGAGCAAACCATAGAGCATACACAGTCTAATAATAAAACCTCTTTAGTAGACATTGAGGGCAATGATTTGGGTGTCTTTGATTGGGTCATCTGTACAGCACCACAGCAACAGGCCATTGATCTTTTGCAGCAGACAGACTTTGTGCATCTAGACCGTATCAAGCAGCCGAAAATGCTGGCGTGTTATACGTTAATGTTAGGCTGGGAGTCGTTATCTGACTTACCGCAAACCCTCAGTCATGCTCAGTGGGGTGTGCTTCAAGTCAATGAGGTAGATGCCATTGTCAATCGAGTGTTTGTTGAACATCATAAGCCAGGAAGAGAGACTATCTTACCGAGTGTAACGGTGCATGCCGCCAATCAATGGTCAGAGGCTCAGATTGATGAGGATATGACTGTGGTACAAAACCAACTGTTGCAAGCGGTGCACTCCTTACTAGATTGGAAGGACGAGACTGCGCCGAAACTGGTAGACTGTCACCGTTGGCGTTATGCGGCGACTGAGCACGCTGATGACAATGAATCTTCTGAAATAAGTTATGTCGATGATAATAAACAATGGGTCGTTACTGGTGATTGGTGCGATGAAGGTCGTATAGAAAGTTGCTTTAAAGCGGCCACAAACGTGGTGCAAACTATCGCAGGCTAGAAGCTGTCAGTTAAAGGCTCTATAAATTACCAAAATCAACAGCCACAAAAAAAGGCGAGGGAAACCCTTCGCCTTTTTTAAGGACTTTTATTTGTGATTTTTATTCAAAGCCCTGAATTTTTGATGCTTGAAAAATAATTTGTATCAAGCTTATTCTACATTTTTACGCCATTGCAACAGGTCAACAACGTCTTGTTGAATCCCTGCTTTTAAGGCTTCTAAGCCATCATATTTACGCTCATCATGTAAATGATACAAGAATCTAACTTGTAGTGTTTTGCCATATAAGTTACCTGAGAACTCAGGGAAAAACACTTCAAGGCGCCAGTCATTAGGCTTATCAACTGAAGGGCGAACCCCAATATTAGCCGTACCAAATAGGCTATGCTCAAGTAGGCCAGCAATGCCAGTTTTACCTTCATTCGCTAAGTTATCAAAGGCATGAGGGATTACCTTACCCTCTGCATCTAATACCACCACATCGACACCATACACACCATGTAGAGCAGGGCGTATTCTGTTTAGTTCAATATTGGCAGTTGGGAAGTCCAAAGTACGTCCAATTTTGTCACCACCGACCACTTCGCCAGTTATCGTATAGTCACGGTTTAACAAATGAGCAGCCGTTTTTAAGTCGCCTTTCGCAAGCAGCTCGCGTATTCTAGTAGAACTAATGCGGTTGTCTTGGAATGTTAAAGGTGCTTTTTCGGCGACGGCCTGGGTATCAGTGATGGTTTGTAGATTAGTCACTGGCAATCCATAATTGCGTAGGAACTCACTGTCGCCAGTGCGGTCATGACCAAACTTAAAGTCATCGCCTAATACCAGAGACTTGACGCGTAAATGATGTATTAGCATATCGGCAAATTGAGCGGCCGATAAAGAGCGGAAGGCCTCATCAAATTTAGCAATCACCACTGTATCTATACCAAACTCTGAAAGTAGTGCTAGTTTTTCATCTTGTGAGGTTAATCGAGCAGGGGCAGCAAGAGGGTCTGACTTTAGTTGAGCGAAATATTCGCGCGGCTGTGGCTCAAAAATCATTACCATGGTAGCCAATTGCTGCTCACTAGCACTGGTCTGTAGCTGCTTTAACATGGCTTGATGGCCGAGATGAACGCCATCGAAATTCCCAATAGTCAATACATTGTCACAGTCTAAAGTGCTATGGCTATTACCAGCATTGATTGTGGCCAAGTCTAAAAAAATTGTTTTCATAAAGCCTTATCGATAAACACGAAGAGAGTTGTAAGCTACTTTTGGTAAACAGCTAATTGGATAAATTGAACAGATAACGCTACACAAAGCGGACTAAAAATTATAGTCTAAAGCTGCTAATTGATAGATAATTACTGCCCATTATAATGTAAAATTGACCTTATTGAGGCTCAAAATGAACTCAATGTCTATTTTATGAGAAATAAGTTTATGACCAATACCTCGCAGAGTGCTACGCAACCCTCATCTGATTCTTTATATTCGCATAGCACGACACAAAATCCCACCCAAACCTATCATATCCGTTTAGCACAGCCTGCAGATTTGCCTGAAATTGTAAATATTTATAATCAAAGTATACCAGCCAAAGCCTCAACAGCAGACCTAGAGCCGGTGAGTATTGAGGATAGACAGGCTTGGTTTAATGAGCATCTTACTCAGCCGAATCGTCCTATTTATGTGCTGATTAATCAGGCCAGTACGACCGAAGAAATCATGGCATGGGGCAGTTTCAGTGATGTAAAAAGTCGGTCGGCCTATGACATTAGTAGTGAAATTAGTATTTATGTTGGTAATCAATACCAAGGTCTTGGTTTGGGTAGCTTTTTTTTAAAATGGATGATGGCCGAAGCACCTAAACTTGGTATTCAGAATATTTTAGCGCTTATATTTGGCCATAATCAGCCAAGTTTGGCTCTGTTTAAAAAATATGGTTTTGAGCATTGGGGCACATTGCCCAAAGTGTGCGATATGCAGGATTTTACTGCGGATATCGTTATATTGGGCAAATCACTGACTGCGAACCACTAACCGTTGAGCTATCGGACTCTCCTGTTGCCGTTACAATGCTTAAATCGTTCTGTTACGGCATTTAGAGAGTCTGTATGGCTATTACATATTAAAGAAACTACAGGTTTTTAGTGCTGTCTTCGCGGTGCATTCTCTTTAGGTAGCTTCTCTGCCACCTTACCAATAGTGAGACCTTGTACCAAAATTGAGAAGATAACAATCGCATAAGTTAACGCCAGTAAGATGTCTCTTTCAGGTCCGCTGGGCAACTGTAATACCAAAGCGATTGATATACCGCCACGCAGGCCACCCCAAGTCAATACTTTCCATGCCCCTTCAGGTAAATCAAGCTGCTTGTGCAAGCTTTTGGTGGTTAGACCGACCACCACAAAGCGTGCCGCCAAAGCGATAATAATGCCAAGAATAGCCGCTACAAAGATATTGAGAGAATAGGCAATAACCACAACCTCTAAGCCAATTAAGACAAACAAAAGAGCGTTTAATATTTCGTCAATAAGCTCCCAAAATAAGTCAATATAATGACGGGTCTCATCACTCATTGCCAAAGCACGACCTCGGTTACCCACCATCAGCCCCATAACGACCATCGCTAGCGGACCTGACAGATGGTAGTGACTGGCCAAAGCGTAACCGCCCAATACCCCAGCTAAGGTCAGTAAGACCTCTTCTTGATAGCTGTTAATACTTTTAAGCAAGTAATATAAAATACCACCTAATACGAAGCCAAATAAAATACCGCCCCCTGCTTCAACCGCAAGGGTGTGGAAGACATATGAGGCGCTAGGGATATCACCACTGGCCAATATGCCCAGTAAGATAACGAATATCACCACGCCAATCCCATCATTAAATAGGGACTCACCGGCAATAACAGTCTCTAAGCTTTTAGGTGCGCCTGCTGAGGCCAAAATTCCCATCACCGCGATAGGGTCCGTGGGGGAAATTAGAGCGCCAAATAGCAAGCACCAGATAAATCCTAATTCAAAGCCAACCAAGGGCATAATAAAGTAAACCGCCAGCGCAATTAATAAGGCGGAAACGATAGTACCCAAACAGGCCAGCACTCCAATAGGTAGCTTATAGTCTTTTAAATCATTAATATTCACATGCAAGGCGCCAGCAAACAGCAGCATAGAAAGCATGCCATCGAGTAGCACTTCAGTGAAATCTAATTCAGCCAACAGTCCTTTTTCATAGTCAATTAACTCATCGAACCCCATTAAGCCTAGAAAAATGGCCACGATAGACAATACTAAAGAGATGACCATCACCCCGATGGTGGTTGGCAAACCAATAAAACGCTTATTAATATAAGCAAGTAGGGCGGTCAGGCTCAAAAATATGGCACTGATTTCTAATATCGTAAGTCCTGATGCGTGCTCCATGGTGTTAACTTTCATCCTGTATTTGTGGTTGAATTCAACGGTCGTACGCTAATGGCTATGGCTTATTTTTTGTACTATTTTTGATGGACGCTAGTATTACTAGTGCTGATGGTTTTGCTATTGCGACCATCAATAAACCGTATAGACGTTGTCACACTATTATCGGTCAGGGTTATCCTCTTCAGTAATAACAGGTGCATCTTTGTCATGTGAGAACATACCCAATAAGCCTGATCTCTTTTTAGGTTTTTCCGTTTCAGTTGAAGAAGTAGACTTAACACTGCTGTTAGGTGCCAAATCACCCTCGGGGGGCATCACCGCTTCGTTTCTTTTATTGTCTTCGACCACTTTGGCATCAGGATCAAAAGTTTCAGCCTCAAAATCTCCTTTGACTGAATTTAATTTACCCTGATTTTTGGATTTCGCTTTTTCCCCAGAGTCAGCAAACATAGGTTCGGTCGTTTCTACACCTTCACGGGGTAAGCTATGTTCAAAGATATTTCCTAGCGGAATATCCAACTCGTTTTTGGCATGATTTTCGGTGTTTTTAAAGCGATCAACCAATAGGTTTAACCAAGGGGTGTCCATATTGTCACTTACCTCATCAAGCTCATCTTTGATAGGTAATGGGTAAGGTAGGGTGCGGTAAAAATCCCATAACGTGATATGGTCTAAATCTCTTTTTAGTACATAGTTCCCTTTTTCAGTAACGGTAATCAAATTGCTGTCTAATAAATAGTTCAGATAAGTGAACCATTTTGGCAGCTCTTTACGACCTAGAACACTGCGCAGCTCTTCTTCACTAGTTGACTGACCTTCTTGATAGCGATCATGAATTAGATTTAGCATGTCGAGTAGACTAAGAAGAGGATGACGAGGGTACACTTCTTTGGTCGCAAAAATAGTTAAGGTATAACTAATTTCCACTCCCAATAAGATAATGTTCCAAGACAAATAAATCCATAATAAGAAAATAGGCAGGGCAGCGAAGGCACCATAAATGGCTTCATAACTGGTGAAGTTGGTCATGACAATACCAAATGAGTACTTCAGCAGTTCAAAGGTTACCGCCACAAAGACACCGGCTATCGCTGCATTTTTTAACGGAACTTTTGCTTTTGGAATAAACCAATACATGCCGATGAAACCTGCGATAGTTATGGCAAACGACACTAACTGAATCCAGAAGTTCCAGTCAATCCCATAACCGCCAATTTGCTGGTTTAAAAAACTTAAGCTTTGAACCGTACTTGATACGATAAAAGCCGTTCCTAATACTAAGGGACCCAAGGTAATAATGGTCCAATAGCGGACAATACTTTTCACCCCACCAGAGCGATCTTCAACGCGCCAAATTTGGTTGAAAGCGCGCTCAATGGTGGTTAAGGTCATGATACTGGTGACAAATAAAGCCATCGCACCTATGGCGGTCAAGTTACTTGATTTCTCAGCAAAGTCATTCAGATATTGAGAAACTTGTAATCCTGATTGAGGCAGCAAGTTGCTATAGATTAAATCAGAGATTTGTTCGCGTACCGATTCTAATGCGGGTATTGATGACAAAATCATCAATAAAACCGTTAAAATAGGGACGATTGATAATAGTGTGGTATAGGTCAATGAAGCCGCTTTTTGTTGGCTATCGTCCTCAATAAAGTTGCGAATTAAGAAACGCAAAAAGTTAAACCAAGTTTTGTCGTAAAATGGCAGCTTTTTTAACAGGTTTTCCATATCAGAATCATTATATTAGTGTAGTGAAAGATAAGAGGGGCACTAAAAGCGCATAGTTTACCAAATATTGATAATTAAAATGTGAAGAATGTTTGTGTCTTAATGATATGATATCGTTAACTTAGAATGAGTTAGACACTTATTATGTTCGTATTTAGTATTAAAGCGCTGACTCCACAAAAATAGCCCCTGTTAAACGGCAGCCTCTTTTTATGAAACTAATTATTCTTAAATTAGAAATACCCAACAAAAACTATTAGGCTCAAATATAGCGCTAAATCTTGAAACTAAGTGTTGTACCCCTTGTTCAAGCTGTATTATAGGGCAATAACAATTTAAAATAATCGGAAGTGAAGTCTTATGACAAATGACAATGTCTCCATCCCCTCTACTGAAGGCAGCTATGTATTGGTGTTGTACTACTCGCAACATGGTACAACCAAAGAGATGGCTTATGCTATCGCACAAGGTATTGAAGAGGCGGGCATGACCGCTCGAATTCGTACTGTACCCACTGTGGCAGTAGAAACCACAGTCGCCAAGCCTGCCATCCCTGATGAGGGTGACTTGTATTGCACCATGTCTGATCTAAAAAACTGCTCTGGCCTTGCTTTAGGAAGTCCGACCCATTTTGGTAATATGGCAGGTTCAATGAAGCATTTTTGGGACAGTACCGTGACCTTATGGTTGGCTGGTAATTTACAGAACAAACCAGCTACGGTCTTTACCAGTACCGGTTCAATGCATGGCGGACAAGAGACCACATTAGTAACGATGATGATGCCTTTGTTGCACCACGGTATGATGATCTTAGGAGTGCCTTATTCAAATCCTGAGTTAAGTCGCACCAATCGTGGGGGTACGCCTTATGGTTCAACCCATGTCAGCGGCAGTGCTCACGACCAACCAGTGACCAAAGATGAGCGCAGCTTAGCAATTGCCCAAGGTCGTCGTCTTGCCAGTGCTGCCAAAGCGCTAGCTAATGCTAAGTGGTTGTAATCTATGGCTAAGAGAGAGGTGCTGGATAGAAGTAGTCCAGAGAACATAGCCCTTATTGCTAAGTTACAATCAAGACTACGGATGAGTTGGCTCGCTTGGTTAGTCTATCGCGGTATCGGCTTACCTGTGCTGTTAGGCCTTTTACTGGCGACCCAGCCTGATGTCATCGGAGGTATCGCTTGGCAACTGCTGTGGTTGATTCCAGCGCTTATCGTTACGCCTTGGATAATCAAAGGTAAATCGCCTTATGCTCTACTGATGAGTAGTATGCTTACCTTGGTTTACTTAGGTGCCAGCGGCGTTACTTTATTCTCTAGGTTTTATGACAGCGGCAGTAGTGTGATGTGGGTCTATGCCATAGATCTGATACTTATTTTGCTTATCAATGTTTGGTTATTTAAATTATTAAAGCGCTTACCGTCAATGAATGACAAGTTTAAAGACCCGCTATGATTTTATATTAAACAAGTTGTTAATATAAATTTATTAATTGCTATAACGTAATAAGTCAAAAATTTTTGATTAATTTTAAGCTCAGTTCAGCCCTAAGGGCGGACTGGGCTTTTTTTATATTGGACCCAAAAATGAACTTAACCCAAAAATATGAATTGAGATGACTTCTGGACTTGGTTAAACATGTGTAATAGTATGAATGTATTGATGCAGATTTGTAATCATATGTGAAATAATATTTCTCTAGGATTAAACATAATAACCAACAGGATGGTACTCATGAAATTACTTCCCACTTTATCTGCGATGACACTCAGCATGTTAATAATGACCGGTTGCTCTACATCGTCGGATGAAGCATCAGATGTCGAATCTGCTACGGTCACCAATACTAAATTTATCACCATTGGTACAGGCGGTGTCACTGGTACTTATTATCCGACAGGGGGTGCTATTTGCCGTATGGTAAAAGCGGCAGAAACGCCCATTCGTTGTTCCGTCGAGTCAACGGGTGGCTCAGTTTATAATGTAAACACCATTAAAGCAGGTGAGTTAGATTTTGGTATCAGCCAAAGTGATACTGCTTATCAAGCTTACAATGGTGAAGGTAAATTCAGTGAGGCCCCTGTTAAAGAGTTACGTAGTATATTAGCTATTTATCCAGAGCTTTTAGCACTAGTAGTTCGTCAAGATTCTAATATCGCAACCTTAGCTGACGTTAAGGGCAAGCGTATTAATATTGATGTACCGGGTAGTGGTACACGTATGACGACCGAGGCAATATTTGAAGCTTCTGGAATCAGTTTGGACGACTTAGCGCTTGTAAATGAGCTAAAATCTTCTGAAGGTCCAACCATGCTTAAAGATAAGAAAGTAGACGGTTACTTTGGCATGTTTGGCCATCCTACTGCCAATATTAAAGATGCAGCTAATTCTGTAGATATTGATTTGGTGCCTATTGAAGGCGCGGTTATTGATAAGCTTATTGCAGACAACCCTTATTATGCTAAAGGGATGATTTCAGCTTCAGACTATCAAGGTATAGATCAAGACGTACCAAGTATTGGGGTTAAGGCAGTATTGGTAACCCGTGATGATATGGCTGATGATGCGGTAACTGCGATTACCCAAGCTGTACTAGATAACTTTGATGAATTTAAGGACGCACATCCTGCCTATAAAAATATTACTAAAGAGTCTTTACTTGAAGGCTTAGCAGTGCCACAACATCCTGCCGCTATAGCAGTATTCGAAAAAGCGGGAATTGTTTCGGCTAATGCTCAGTCATAAAATTATTTGTGATGCGTTAACTTTATGAATAAGCACAGGTTTATCGGCCTGTGCTTATTTTTTTGAAAAAGACTCTTGGAGAATGCTATGAACAACTTTCCTTCGCAAGATATGGTCGTAGATGATGCCAATATCGATAACGCAGATGTCTTAGAAGGCAAACGTGTTCTACCCACCAATTCCCTCGGTTATATAATTATTGGTGTCATTGCTTTCTTATGGTCATTTTTTCAACTGTATGTTGTGTTAATCCCATTCAATGATGTATTTATTAGATCCATTCATTTAGCCTTTGCGTTGCTAATGACTTTTTTGATGTACCCGATGTTTCGTACCAAAAAAACAATGTCTAGTATCCCAATTTGGAACTATGTACTTGGTCTGATGGCTGCGGCTACCGCGTTATATATTTTCATTTTTTACGATGCGCTTAATGCCCGCTCTGGTGCTTGGATAGCGATGGATGTCTGGATAGCATTAGCAGGTATCTTACTGTTACTGATGGCTTCTCGCCGAGTTTTAGGGCCTGCGCTGGCCATTATTGCCATTGTATTTTTAGGCTATGTTAAATTTGGCCAAATTATGCCGGATATGATTGCACATAAAGGGGCCAGCATTAATAAAATGATGGGACAGATGTTTCTCACCACAGAGGGTATCTTTGGGGTACCACTAGGGGTGAGTGCCAGCTATGTATTCCTCTTTGTTTTATTTGGGGCGCTACTAGAAAGGGCTGGGGCAGGTAAGTACTTCATTGATTTGGCTTATGCGGCATTGGGCCGTTTTGATGGTGGACCTGCTAAGGCTTCGGTGGCCGCATCTGGGATGATGGGGATTATCTCAGGTTCGTCTATTGCCAATACAGTGACCACAGGCACTTTTACCATTCCTTTGATGAAGCGATTGGGGTTTCCTGCGCATAAGGCGGCTTCAGTGGAAGTGGCAGCGTCGACCAATGGTCAGTTAATGCCACCAATCATGGGAGCGGCAGCATTTATCATCGCCGAGTTTTTGGGTATGGATTATGCGGGCGTGATTATGGCAGCGGCAATTCCTGCTTTTGTCAGTTATATCGCCTTATTTTATATCGTTCATTTGGAAGCCAAAAAGTTAGGTATTAAAGGGGAAGCTAAAGATCGCTTGCCACAAGTGTGGGGGGTATTCATTAGCGGATTGCATTTCTTGCTACCAGTATTCTACTTAATGTATACCTTAATCGTTTTGCGTATGTCACCACAGCGGGCCGCCTTTAATGGTATCTTAGTATTGATGGCCATTATGGTTGTCCAGCCCTTTGTAAAGTCGTTATGGACTAAAAAAAGCTTAAATGTTTCTGAAAACTTAAACACAGTGATAAATGATCTTGTTGTTGGCATGGTCAATGGCGCTAAGAACATGGTACCTATTGCCATTGCTACTGGGGTGGCAGGTATTGTTGTTGGCTCAGTTACGCTCACAGGTATTGGCTTAATTTTAGCCGATGTAATCGAAGTGCTGTCGCATGGCTATATACTGGCAGTGCTAGTATTAACAGCAGTGGTGTGTCTGGTACTTGGTATGGGTTTGCCCACTACCGCAAACTATATTGTGATGGCGTCTCTAACTGCACCAGTTATCTTAGGATTAAGTGGAGATTTAGGGTATCTAGTCCCAGCAATTGCGGCTCACCTGTTTGTGTTCTACTTTGGTATTTTAGCAGACGATACCCCTCCCGTAGGTATGGCGGCTTATGCAGCGGCAGGTATTGCTAAATCCGATCCTATTAAAACGGGTATTCAAGGTTTTGCTTATGATATTAGAACTGCCATTTTACCATTTATGTTTTTCTTTAACTCTAAACTGTTGTTAATCGATGGGGTAGATCCTACTAATCCTAAAGATCCTGCGGGTTGGCAGTGGATTACCAATCCTTTCGAGATTGGTCTTATTTTTTCTATGGCAGTGTTTGGTATGTTGGCTTTTTCGTCAGCGACACAGCGTTGGATACGGGTCAAAACCAATGGGTTAGAGGTTGTTTTATTGATAGCGATTACTTTGCTACTGATGATACCCAACGTCATTCAAAGTTGGCTTAACTTACCGTACGAGTATGTTAGTTATGCAATCGGCTTAAGCTTGTATGCAGTAATATATGGGTTGCAAATGAGACGGCATAAAGCACAGTTGGCTATTTTGAAAGCGGCTTAATAAAATAACGCTGATATAGTAATCAAAATATTTTTCAAATAAAGTGCTATAAGGCTAAAGTAAAAATCTCATAAAGAGTGTAAATAATAAACGCATAAAAAAGCCCCCATAAATTTATGGGGGCTTTTTTATAACAAGACACAAAGTATTGGTTGGAAAGGTAACCTATAAAAAGTTAGCTTATGAAAGAATTATTAACGAACTTTGGTCAATGCCATTTCCATTCTTTTACCATCATTAACCTGAGCAACTTTCACAGGTAAATAGTCTAAGCTAGGTGCCAACCAGAAGCTGGTTGAACGGTCACTGTCCTCATGAATACGGTCAACACGAATGGTATCAAAAGTACCTGCTGGTACGGTAACTTTGGTATTGCCTACTTTTTTGAAAGGTGTCTTTTCTACTTTGTCTTTTTTGACCATGTAGTAGTTACCGGTGAATTTACCGGTTAATAGATCTTGTCTGATTTGGGCTTCTAGACTCAAATCATCAAAAGCTCTATTGGGTGCTGATAAATTAACGGTCTTACCACGGTAAGTACTAGTAACTTTTTTACCAGAGTCGCTAAATTTCATATTATGGGTATTACCGATACCGAATACTTTATAAGCGGTACTGGCACTGGTTGGGATAATATTGTTACCACTTAAGCTAAAGGTACTACTTTGATTTGCTGTAGCCACACCGGCCACTCTGGCATTTACTTTATAGTTCCAAGAGTTGCCTGACTTGGTTAAAGTACGGGTGGCAGTACCTTTATATTTATTTTCAACAGTGAAAGAATAGTCTGCAGTTGAAGGGGTTAACGCGGTTGAAGCCATACCTGCAGTTGAAGCCACTGCTGTTGCCGTTGCCAAACTCACGCCAGCCACAATTTTTTTCGCTCTCATATTTTTTAATTTGTTAAACATATTTTTGCCCTTAATTTATTTCTTTTCTTTAAGTTGTTATCAATGAGATAGGTCCCTCATTAATAGATTTCTCTCTATTGAAGCGAAAACCTATTAAAGGTAACTATACTCTATATATGGTCATACCTTGTTACATTTCCAAGGGCAGTATTGAAGGTATTTTGTTAGCATTTCTTACTGAGAGGGTCGATTTATTATCAACAGAAAGCCATTCAAAAAATACAAAAGACAGCCTAAGCTGCCTTTTATATTAATAGAATGAATGTAGTGAGCTAATATAAAGCCTAGTGACCGCCACCGTTAATAGTGCGTACCATTTCCTCAACCATTTTCTTAGCATCACCAAAGATCATCATGGTCTTATCTAAATAGAATAGCGGGTTATCTAGTCCAGCATAACCGGTACTCATAGAGCGCTTGATTACCATAACCGTTTGCGCTTTTGAGGCCTCAAGGATAGGCATACCAAAGATTGGAGAGCCTGGATCATCTTTAGCAGAAGGGTTAACCACGTCGTTGGCACCGATGATTAATACCACATCTGTACTTGGGAAGTCTGAGTTAATCTCATCCATCTCCAAAATGTCATCATAAGGCACATCTGCTTCAGCAAGCAGTACGTTCATATGACCTGGCATACGACCCGCAACAGGGTGAATGGCAAAACGAACATTGACGCCTTGTTCCTTCAGAAGCTCATACAGTTCTTTCACCGCATTCTGCGCACGGCCTTGGGCCATACCATAACCTGGAACAATAATAACGTCACTGGCATTACTCATTAAGAAGCCCGCATCTTCAGCAGAGCCAGACTTGTAAGTTTTTGGTGCGCCATCATCACTACCGGCGACAGCAGCGGTTGAACCCATTCCACCAAACAATACGTTTAATAATGAGC
>Ga0208435_100319_pt1 | contig 14335 bp, 12 predicted proteins | sample 24_taG_FD_184097 | JGI IMG/M metagenome (GOLD analysis project Ga0208435, IMG submission 184097) | Marine viral communities from Cariaco Basin, Caribbean Sea - 24_WHOI_OMZ (SPAdes) (version 2) | ecosystem: Environmental > Aquatic > Marine > Oceanic | place: Caribbean Sea: Cariaco Basin...
GAGCAGAAAGAAGCAATCCAGCTAGGCTAATCAGGCTTATAATTACTGCTTTTGCTAACCCCATACCCTTTTTGGCCACATTAAAAATAAAATACATTAGAACAATAGGACCTAAAATAAAAAAGTTCTGGAATTTAATTAAGTATAAAGGAATAATAAATAAAATGCTTTTAAGTATCTTCGACTCACGTGCATAGACAACAGTGAGCACCATAAAAAATAGAATGAGAGTTTCTCGCAAGCTTAGCGCTGTGTATAGAGCCATGCTTGGAAACAACAGATAAAACCATATTGATACTTTTGTAAAAATGTTTTTGACATACAAAACGAAGAACAAAACGATATAGAGAAAAGTATTATAGAATCCTAAACTAATAGGAGAAACTGGGGCTGGAAATGGTAACAGTGCAAGCATAGCACTGGCTTGAAAGACATTATCACCACCTGTGAATGCTTCAATCAAACCCAGTTCTCCAGACCTTATCGCATTCACGCCCTCCCAATACCTAAACTGATCACCCATATATGAAGTACTAAACAATACGTCATTTAGAACAAAAGGAAGCAAACAGTGTAAAGCAAGGACTACTTGATAATTGGAGGGAACTTTAAACTTATATCCGACAGTAACAATTAGCAACAAGCATATCAGCAGACTGGGTAACTCAAAAAGTCTGATACCTAAAAATCCATACGTATAAATCCAACTTAGGTCTGACATTAGTTTGTCTCTATATTTTTAATAAAAGATTAAAATTACATGTCTGTTTTGGATACTATCAAGGAACTGTTGTGATTATAATATTGGGGTATTATTCTAAATTAACCTACTGGCTTTGTACGACTACGTTTTAAAAGGTGTCTTGCTGATTGTAGTCTAATAATTGTATACATTCAAAAAAATAAATATAATCATAATTTTGCTGCCCATATAAATCACTGGGTCTCAAGCCAAGCTTGGAACATTAATATATTCCAGAGTTGATCTTGATGGTTATATTTACCGCTCAGGTGTTCTGTCCACATCATACGTATGGGTGCGGGATAAAAATAACCTTGCTGTAGTAATAGCTTTTCATCTAATAATGCTTCAGCCCAATCCCGTAATGAGCCTCGTAACCAATCGTGTAAAGGTAGGCTAAACCCCATTTTAGGCCGTTCAATCAATTGGCGAGGGACATGACGAAATAGTACCTGCTTCAGCAACCACTTACCTTCCCCATTACGTATTTTGTACTCTAATGGCATTTTCCAGGCTAATTCAACAACACGATGATCGAGCATCGGCACTCGCGTCTCTAAGCTATTAGCCATAGCAGCGCGATCAACCTTTACCAAAATATCATCAGTCATATAAGTCTGTGCGTCCATAGCCATCATCGCATGTTGAAAGCTATCCGTTTTCGGCCAACAATTTATGTCACTTATCAACGTACTAGGTTCTTTTGCACCTATGACTAACGTCTCAGGCTGCTGCCAATGACTGGTCAATGACTGGTAAAAATCCTGTTCACTATCAATATTTAGCACACCTGCTAGCTTGTGAGCCTTATCACCAGGAGCACTCAACCGTAATTTTTTAGGGAGAATAGGATTAAGCGTTGTGAACATAGCATCCCAGCTCTTGGGTGCGAAAGCAGTCAGTGTCGTCGACGCCAATCTTCTTATTGGTCTAGGCAGTTTACGATTTTTATTCCAAACTTGCTGAGCCATGAGGTAGCGATTGTAGCCTCCAAATAGCTCATCACCCCCGTCACCACTTAAGGCAACCGTCACATGCTCACTTGCTAACTGACTGACTAAAAAGGTCGGGATTTGTGAGCTATCTGAAAATGGCTCACAGTATATAGACGATAATTTCGGTATCACTGATAAAGCATCTTTAGGGGTTATATAAAGCTCAGTATGTTCGGTACCAATGTGCTTAGCCACAGCTTTTGCATGTGTTGCCTCGTTATATGCCTCATCCTCAAAACCAATCGTAAACGTCTTAATTGGCCGCCCGCTTTGCGCCTGCATTAATGCAACTACTGTACTGCTATCTATACCACCGCTTAAAAAAGCACCAAGTGGAACATCTGATTGCATTTGACTGCCAATACTCTCCACAAGTGCTAATTCTAAAATATCAACCGCTTGCTCTGGACTGCCCGTAAAAGGATTTTGTAGCCCTGATTCAACTACCGTATTAAAACTCCAATAGGCCTTGGGTACCGCTATTTTAGCTGTTTCCAATTCTGCTAAGGGTAATTGTAACCAATAACCAGGTCGCAACTTTTTAATGCCTTGATAAATACTATAAGGAGCAGGGATGCAGTTGTGACGCAACAGTAAAGTGATTGCATCACGATCAATGTCTGCTTTAAATGTCGGGTGCGCTTTCAAAGCTTTTAATTCAGAACTAAAGAATAAACTATCGTCTTGCCAACCCCAATATAGAGGTTTTTCACCCATCCTATCCTTAGCTAGAGTCAGGAGTTTTGTTTGCTTATCCCATAGAGCAATGGCAAACATACCTACCATAGCTTGTAGTGTTTTCTCTATACCCCAAGCTACGAAACAAGCGAGCATGGTCTCGGTATCTGAATGACCTTTCCATTCGATTAAGAAGGCTTCTTGATTAAGCTGTTGACGTAGTTGCAGATGGTTATATATCTCACCATTAAATACAACCACATATCGTCCACAATTAGAATGCATAGGCTGTGCGCCTGCAGGCGACAGCTCTAGAATGGCTAAACGCCGATGACCAAGCGCCAATCCCATAGTTTCATCCAGCCAACTATCGCCAGCATCCGGACCTCTATGATAAAGCGTATCATTCATCTGCGTGATACAAGCACGCATCCCTGTATTACTTGATGGGGCTTGGCGAAAACCAACAATACCACACATTAAATACTCCTTAGTCTAGATGACCGTGACGTAACCAACTGCTACCGGCAGCTGCTAAAGCGATAATAGAATAAACAGCACAAAGCAGAACAAAACCACGAGCTTCATCGTAAGGAGCTAATGCTAAAACCCCAGTCAAAGGCATTAAAAAAAATACCAGTCTAAAACGAATTCTTTGACGACCCGGCATTTTTAGCAACCCTTTACTATCAAGGTAACCAAAAAGACGGAAAGCCGCGTAGCTCATACTTGCTGCTAGGGCGATACCCATCCTATAACGATCTTCTACCACAAATATGACGGGTGCCATAAATCGAAACCAAGCCAACCAAAGAAAGGTTGCCGCCTTGAACTCACGATCAACAAACATATTATGCAGAGCGAATACGATGGACAAGGCTAAAAAGAAACTCCACCATGCCAATACCTCTTGCATATTTAATACAAAAGTTAAGGCCATAAAAGCCAGTATTCGAAAAGCAATCCACGTAAAAACCCACATACTGGGTGCGTTTTGAGGACCGCGCCGACGACCATCTTTCTCTTTACGTGCTGCGAATAAGTCATTTACAAGATAGCCGATCTCATACAAACTGATAAATGCAAAATATACTAGAATAGCCTGTATCAAAGCTTGAAACGGTGGGACACTACCAAGAGCTATAACAAGTATTGCCGCACTGAGCCACTCAAATAAAGCATGAAAAACCCAACTTCCATTACGCAGACGAGTATTATAGAAGTAACTAAATGGCAATATATACAATATATTCATTGGTTTAGCCTTATATAAGTAGCGGTTAATCCTGCCCAGCGCTCCTTATGTGACGCTTTATGCAAAACCACATAAGCCCTCTTTGCACCACTTAATAACTCTTGATCTGTTATATTGTCACTGATAGCATCATATAACCTGCTACTCAAGTCATTACCAATAAGATCATTTAATGCTTGTAACTTTAATCCAGTTAAGTCACGTTTATAATGGCCTGTTAAAATACCGTCACTACTCTCAAGCTCACTAGCAACAAACCTTACACCCAGCTGCTTTGCCAATGCCGAAACGATAGGCTGTAAACTGGCAGACGCCAATATTATGTGTTTGTCTTTTATCGCCGGTGTAACGACATTCCAAACAGCAGGGACTTTTCTATTATCCAATAGCCATTGTGCATAAACTTCTGCATTTAATTCAAGAGAGCTGACCGTATCGTCTTTCAGCATTCTAACAAGTAGGTGTTTTAAAACATGTTTACCAGTGAGACACTCAATCACTGCTATTCCTAATCGAAACGGACTACGATGTGCGGTCAAAGCACGAAATATTGGCAAACGCCATTGACGCTCAGGCTGCTGAGAAAAGTGCTGTTTGAGCAGACCTAATGTTGTATCGTCATAAACCAATGTGCCACAAACATCTGTAATAAATAATGTAGCATTTGAATTATTGGTCATAATGTCTGCTCCAGCTGCTCGTAAATTTTTTTATAACTTAATGCTGCAACATGGAGATCTAATTCGGGTTTAGCGCGCGCGCGTAGATTGTGTCCTCCCATTTTCTTAAGATTATCAAGTGAAGATACGATGTTAGTTAGGCTGTCAGGCTTATCCAAATTTATAACTGCACCTGCTTTCAGCCTAGCAGTCATGGTATCTATGTCACCAATTCCAGCATTACTGACGACAGGTACACCTACCGCTAGCGCTTCGGCTATTTTAGTAGGTGAACTCGCTATTTTTGAATAAGCAGGCTTAATGAAACTAAGCATTAAATCAGAGCAACCTATGTAAGAAGGCACTTGGTCACGTTTGGCTTCATGTACATGTATCCGCGTACGCAAATGTGACAAGCCAAGAGTACTTATTAATGACTCATGTTCCGCTCGCCAATCCTTAGTAATCAATAAAAAGTGTACATCTTCTCGCTCAGTAGCGGCTCGGGCGAATAGTTGTAGCATTTCGTCTAACATATACCAAGTCCCCAAAGAGCCTAGGTATGAGAGTACAAAAGCATTTTCAAGTAATCCTAGCTCCTTACGAGTAGCTATTCTTTGCTTAGCAGTAGGTGGCATAAAATGCTCAAAGTCTGCACAGCAAGGAATCACTGAAATGGGAGCAGACATATCCGGCGATAACTTATACAGCTCAGGTACCACTCGTTCTGTGAGAGCCACAACATGACTGGCGCTCAAAAGAAGATTGCTCTCTACATGCTTGTATAGCTTAAATATTGAAGCGTCAATACTGTTATCTAGTTTCCAAATATCGCCATCTACTCTCTCGTCAACCCAGAGGCCACGCATATCAAACAAGACCTTTACTCCTGTAAGCTTACGCAGTAATGCGCCAACCTGCATGGCTTGGTAGCTACGACAATGGATCACGCCAAAACGATGTTTAAATTGCAAATATAAAGCAACTTCATACATGCGAGACAAATCCCAAAGCTTGCCTAACTTGCCAAAACGTGTAGTGAAAGACAAAGGTGTCCATCCTATGCCAGAACTAGCCAACTCTGCTTTTAATAACTCACCACCAGCCTTAAAACGTTCAGGTTTTTCATAGCTTAATATATGTAAAGAACGAGGATGCTGACGAATACTATATAAATACGGTAGTATTTGGCTACCACCTAAAGGATCTAGCAAACCATCATAAGAGATAAACAATACTGAGTTATTCATAGATACTCCGTAATATTTTAAAGATATGTAAAGCTAGCCCACATTAACAACCTAACACTCTCGTCTCGATGCCGTAAAACAGCTTGGTAGCTTCAAAAGCTGCTTAGTGTCTTAGAAAAAATTACGTCTAAATATTGATCGACAACTTTATCTACTAAAGACTTCATCGACTATATGACTCTCTATATTTTCTGAAAACCACATCTGAAACATCAGCAAAACCCATATCTTACTATCATCATTTTTTTCTGCATAAAACAATTCTAATAACCTTGATACATAGTCATAGTTAAAAACGTTATACTCGTTGATCAACTCTTCACTTAAGTATTGATCTAAAAGATATTTAAGATCCTGACGGAGCCAAGAATTTATTGGTATACCAAAACCTTGTTTTTGTCTAATAAATAGACATTCTGGCATATATCGAGCTAAAACCTCTTTTAGTATCTTTTTATTCTTCTTGTGCGAAATGGGTATGCTAGCAGCAAACTCGATTATTTTATGATCAAGAAAAGGCTCTCGGCCCTCCAAAGAGGTACTCATTGTTGATCTATCCACCTTAACCATTAAATCATCGGGTAGATAACCTTTAAAATCTGAAATCATCATTTTTTCTAAGTTCGATGTGACAGCAGCAGTCTCTTCAGAAAAATAATACTCTTCTTTTATTAATCTTTTAATCTCATCTTTTGTGAAAATAGAATTTGAAACCTTGAAGCTATTAACTATATCTTCGTGATCTAGCATATTTTTAAGCTTGATAATTTTTCTATATAATTTTTCATTGGCTCTATTTAGTATAAATATAGGAATAGGAATTAAGTTTAAAAATTTGTTTGTCATTTTTTTAAATGGAATCTTAGATAAAATCCGAAATCTTTCTTCCATAAGCGCATAGCTTGTATATCCGCAGAACAACTCATCACCGCCATCACCAGACAGCACTACAGATACTTTTTGCTTTGCAAGCTCAGATACTAAGGTAGTTGGTATAGCAGAGCTGTCTGCAAACGGCTCATCAAATATACTTGGCAATTTTTTTATAATAGCTAAGGCATCTTCTTTTTTACAAATAAGTTCGGTATGATTCGTACCTAAATATTCTGCAATATCTTTAGCATAGTTAGATTCATCGAAGCTTTTATCTTCAAACCCAATAGTAAAAGTATTTATAGGTATCTTGCTATTTTTTTGAACAATAGCTGCTACTAAAGAGCTGTCTATGCCACCACTAAGAAAAACACCTACCGGAACATCTGCTATCATTCTTAAGTTGAAGGCCTCTTTTATAATAGATTCCAGCTCATCTACAACATTATCTGTCGCAACCTGATTCTCATAAAAATCATTAATATTCCAGTAGCACTTTTTTACCAGGCTTTTTGATTCAATATCGTATTTCAAATAATGTCCAGAAAGAAGCTTTTGAGTATTTTTAAGTATGGTTTTTGGAGCGTGAATATAACCAAACTGAAGATAAGAAGATACAGCTTCAAAATCTATATCTTTATTGAAATCAGGATAATTCATAAGAGGTTTTAATTCACTTGAAAACATGAATGCATCATCTGTTAAAGCATAATATAAAGGTTTTACACCTACACGGTCGCGGAAAATTATAATCTCTTGTTGTTCAGAGTTGTAAATTGCAAATGCAAACATACCTCTAAACTTATCAATGCAATGTATTCCCCATAAATGATAGGATTTTAAAATCACTTCTGTGTCAGTGTTGGAGTCGAATGAGTAACCATTTAGTATTAGTTCCTGTCGTATCTCCTTGAAATTGTAAACCTCTCCGTTATATACAAGAGCCAGGTGTTCGTAGAACATAGGCTGATGGCCATTAGAACTGATGTCTATTATTGAAAGCCTTCTGTGACCTAGAAATATAGAACACGAATCTAAAGAAAAAACCTCTAAACCCTCATCATCTGGGCCACGGTGTTTCAAGCTATTTAACATCTCCCTAAATAAGCTCGTATTTATACTCTTTTTATAGTCAACAACTCCTAATAATCCACACATTATTTAAAAGCCTCGATATATTGTTTCGCAATTTTATCCACTGAAAAATCAGCCGCACGACTCTTTAAAATATTTTTATCATGTTTACCATTAATAGATTTACACATAGCTTTAGCTAAAGCGCTAACATCACCAACTGGCACTAATATTCCATATTTTCCATTTTCGAGAATCTCTTTTGGTCCTGACTTACAGTCGGTAGAAACAACTGGGGTACCAACACTCATTGCTTCAATCAATACGTTACCAAAGCCTTCGCAGTTAGATGAAAGAACTAATAAGTCAGAGGCGGCCAACCATGCAGAAGGTTTTCTACTAAAGCCTGCAAAGTTAACTCGTTCAGCTATCTCTAACTTTACGGCTAAAGCTTTTAATTCAGTTAATAAATCGCCCTTTCCTAGTATAGTTAGATAAGCATCTTCTTTTGTAAGAAGAAGGGAAAATGCTTCTAGCAGCGATGGGTAATCTTTTTCCTTTTTCAAAGCACCAACAGCGATTATTTTTTTACCACTATGACTTTTCCAATTCCTATAGCCTTCCTCTTCTGTACAAAGATCTGTATTAATTTCTACAGGATTAGATATAACGGTAATACTTTTGCGTTTTAGCCCACCTAGGCCACACAAATCGTCAGCGACACCATCAGATACTGCAACTATCGCATTAGCAAAAGGATAGACTAAGCTTAAACTATATTTAAAAAACCAGCGCATTGATCTTTTTTGCATCAAAGGAGCTTGAGAAAAGGTTGTATGATCTGAGACTACAACCGAGCCAGATAGTTTCGCTGATTTAAATGCTACAACTGCTAATAATGTCAAAGGCCACATTGATGCTAATACCACATCCGGCTTTTCACTTTTAAAATATTTTAATAAAGGCTTAAATACATAACGTATGCGATCTGCTTTCAAGTCTACAATTCGAATTTGGCTGTTTAGCTCTGGTAAGAATTCTCCTTGAGCTTTGCTTAGAACCATATCAACATTAAAACCTTGTTGTATAAATTCATTAGCCAGTAAAAGGGCTACCTTTTCTGCACCGCCACACCGAAGGTCTGGTAAAAAAAACGCAATTTTTTTCATTATTATCTAGCCTCTTTTAAGCAGATTCTTTCTAAAATTCTTGTTATGTATTTTTCTTCATACTCCTGGAAATACTTTCTATAACTCGTATAATTTCACATATTAAAACAGCCTATAAAAAACCCCCTATTTAATACCATTAATCAAAATTCAGAAAGCAAGTCAATAAACCTAATATGCTCATTGCTTTTTAAGGAATAAGAGACTGTTGTGTCAATATGGTATACTGTTAATTCGTTATTATTAGCGCTTTGTATATACTTTAGTACTGCTTCTGCAGGGCTATGTAATTTAATTGCTTTCGAATGTTCTAACCAATGTTCTTCACGCGGATGCATTATATACAACCCTACATCCTCAATGATTTTCATTATATTTTCTTTAAGCTTTACTTGCTGTTTAATACTGAAATCCTGAAAGGCGGTTCCTAATAAAATAGTATCAGTATTTGTCGCCAACTTTTCTAAGTCTCTACTGTCTAAAAGCTCACTCCAATCCCAATCAAGATTGACTACTCTATTTTTTTCTACAATGTTTTCTAAATCAGGGAAAACGGTATAATGACGCTTGGTTCTATCTCTTAGATATTTAGCTCCTCCATTAGGGAAAAGTATTTTAGAAATAAATCCTTTAATTCCTTTTCTAGCGAGAGCTGTCTCATCAAAATACTTTGAAGACTTAATTACATTATATGAGCCATCGTCGAATGTATTAACCTCTAAACTAGGAAAAAATCTATTTGAAAGCGCGAAAGGATAGCTATCAATTACCGCTAAAAATACTTTACCTTTAGTTATAAATGCCATTAACTGTGCTAAAGCAAACTTTGTAAAATTGACCGAAATTTTACTACTGCAAAATACATTTATAGTAAAAAAGGCATTCTTCCTGATTCTTTTATAAGTAGTATAATATTCAGAGTCATCTTCATATTTATTATCAAGATAACAAAATACTAAGATATATTTACTTATATTCTCTACATTTATTATTTTTTCAACAATTAAGGACTGTAGTCTCGTTCTTACGATAAACACATCCATCTTATACACTCCAACATATTCAATCGTTCGACCGTCTTAAATATAAATACCGTATTACAATCTATTAAAATATTAGTTATTAGTTATTTTTTTCGAAGGCTATGAAAATTATTTCAAATTCAAGATAATATTAATACATATACTTATAAGCTATATAAAAAAACACTCATTATTTTTATGGTCTTTATTCAAAAAGCCCTTCTACAGTATCGCCAGTAATAGCAGTGTTGGCATTAACGTTTCGTGTTACCTTTTTACCTATAATGTTAGCTAGATACTTTGGCGCCAATCCAAATCCAGGACGCACACTGCGTACAGAATCTTCAGTGATGGTATCTCCTTCTGCCATATCTTTTACAAAATACAATGAGCGCCGAAACTTAGTGTTGGTTTTTTCGCTGGCTTTTCGGCTGTAATCTATCTGCCCTAGCGCCTGCCAAGCTGTTTTGGTATCACGGCATAAGGCGGCCAAATCTGCAGGCTCTAATGAAAAGCTGTCATCTGGTCCACCACCATTACGATCAAGGGTGAAGTGCTTCTCGATGATAGAGGCTCCAAGGGCGACACTTGTGATTGCTGTGGTATTATCAAGAGTGTGATCAGATAAACCTGTGACCAACCCAAACCGCTCTATCATATCTGCAATAGTACGCAGGTTATAATCTGCAGCAGGCGCTGGGTAACCACTGACACAGTGCAAAATAGCAAGCTCCTTACAGCCGCCTACACGTGCAGCATCTATCGCTTCTTCTATCTCCTCGGCACTGGCCATACCAGTAGATATAATCATCGGCTTGCCAGTGCTAGCAACGTACTTAATCAATGCTAAGTCAACTGCTTCAAAAGAAGCTATTTTGTATGCAGGTGCCCCTAGATCCTCGAGTAGATCTACAGCGGTGCTGTCAAAAGGGGAGCTAAATATCGTAATACCTAGTTGACGAGCATAATCGAACAGTGGCTTATGCCAATCCCAAGGGGTATGAGCCCACTCGTACAAATCATATAAAGTACGCCCAGCCCATAAACCCTCTGAAATTTGAAAATCCGGCAAGTCTGACTTTAAAGTAATCGTATCAGGCCTGTACGTTTGCATTTTAATGGCATCAGCACCGGCGCGTTCGGCTTCTTCTATAATACGCAGAGCCACATCAAGTTGGCCATTATGGTTTGCCGACATCTCAGCAATGATATAAGGGGCTTTATTACGACCTATGATGCGACCATCAATATGAATATTATTTGTCATCTACCTTCTCCAAAATAATCTTATATCTCTTTCCATACATATCTATATGCGCAGGAAATCGATCAGGATCACAGACTCGAATTTTATCAAACTGACTCTCAATACTTTTAGATGGATCAATTGCACTATAATCTGGTGTCCGCCTTGGATAATACGTCGGTTTTATATTTGGATCTTGTGGCTTAGGTGAGACACTCTTGAAGTTACTAACCGCAAAATCTATCAACTCAATCTCTTTTTCAAATAACTGAGCATTAATTTCATTCCATAATGCATGTTTGGGCACTTGAAAATTTAATTTTTTCCATACTCTTCCGCTATCTACCTCATCATTAGCTTCTAGCAGTGTCAGAGTTATCTCCTCCTTACCTTCTATAATGCTCCATATATGTGGGCTCCAGCCTCTACCTTTAGGTAAGTCACTGGCATGCAGTACTAGGCAGCTAATATAAGCCTTGCGCTCTTGGCTACTTATAATCTCTGTACAGGAAATGAGAAATAATATGTCACCTCCAGACAGATCCTTTTTCTGACGCACCAGCTCTATCTCATGTTTGCTATTGTTCTTTTTTATCCATGCATATAGATAATCGTTGACGGGGTGTCTAGGATTACTACATAAGAAGCTGATTTTCATAGTATTTCCTTAAGAGCTATTGAAGTAAAATCTTAGATAGCCGGGTTACTCCTAGCCCATCAGTAACCGTGCTCGCTATCCTACTCATCTCTCTCATTTTAGGTACGGCTGAAGCTATACATTGTTCAAGTGCTAATGGCTCAGCTTCCAGCTTATTTATATTAAAGGTCAGTGCGGCTCCTACATCTTCTAATACGTTAGCAATATCCCGTTGGTTATCTGCCAAAACCAACATAATGGTCGGCAGTCCCAAACAGCATCTCTCCCATGATGTTGACCCTGCGGCGCCGATAGCCAAATCACTATTGGCCATTAGCTCAGCCATATTATCTACCCCTACCTTTACTGATGTGGGCCACTGCATTATTGCGGCTTGTTGTTTTACTGCTTCAATCCATGGTGATGTCGAACCCATAACGATGTTCATTGAACAGTGATCAGGTAAAGATTTCGTTTGCAGTCCTTTCAGGATTTTGGTTGTAATATTATCCTTATCAACCCCACCTAAATTAATCAAAATACTTGCCAATTTATTATGCTGACGCCGCTCTAAGCTGTAGCTTCGCCATTCTGCAAATTCAGGTCTGAGTAATGCATAGTTAGATCCACAGAGTAATTCACAATCTTCATTAACATAGGCGGCATAGTCTTGCGGATCACGCCCAAAGTTTTGATCAAGTAAAATGTCACAATCATGCTTTCGATCTGCCAAATCATCGATAACCATTAGCTTTTTGCAATAAGGCTTCAGTCTTTTTTCCCAACTCTCATCTAGTGCATAGTGATCAACGATTAACCAATCAGGTTGTATCGCCTTTACTATCGAGAGACTTAATTCCGCATCTCTGTGTTGTGTACTAGCCAGCCAATCAGCGTGAGCAAGTGTAGCGTTACTTTCTGACTCAATAACTAAGCCATGCTCTAAAGGGAGCGTATACACTTGATACCCACGCTGCTGTAAAATCTCAATCAAACTTCCATCATGCTGACGGCATATAAAAAAACTCTCAGCTCCTTGCCTAGATAGCTCATCAGCTAAAGTCAAGCAACGCATGACGTGACCAGATCCTATCTGAATAGAAGCATCACAACGAAAGACAATCTTGTACTCTTTTGCCGTCATGGCGAGTAATCACTGGCTAGTAATAATGCATTTGCAATGTTTAAATCCTCATAGCTGTCTATATCCATGGCGCTTTTTAATGATATAGGCTCAAATGTGTGATCTGGTGAGTAGAACGTTTTATGGGCTACCAGTGCTTTCACTGTAGATATCCAAATAGCACCCGTTGGACAATAGAGCTTGGGTAAATCTTGAGAACGTTGAGTCAGAGTGTCAGAAAAAATCTGCTTGGGTCTGCCTATGTCATTAATAGTCGCCGCCCACCACGGATTCATCCACCCATATTCAAAACAACTGATCTGAGCGGTGCGCTGCTCTGTTTCAAATACCGACACCAATGTTTTTATGTCTTCACTGGTACGCAATGGACAGTTAGCCATCAACTGAACCACCACGTTGTATTCTTCTTGCCAATAGTCCATAGCCTGCTGTAAAGCAAATGTTGTAGCCTCGCTTACCGTGGAATAATCATCAGCGCAATCAGTACGTAGAAAAGGCACTTCAGCACCAGCATTTATGGCCACCTCAGCTATCATTGAATCATCGGTAGATACCAAGATTCGATCAAACAATTTAGATTCTTCCGCCGCTTTAATCGTCCATACAATCATCGGCAGACCATTAAAATCGGTTATATTTTTTTTCGGGATTCGCTTCGAGCCGCCGCGAGCAGGAATAATGGCAATTCTCCGGTTTACCATAATGTCCACCCGCCATCAGCCTGAATGGTTTGGCCATTGATTGCTTTACAACTTTCTGAAACTAAAAAATCTAGAGGCCCTATGAGGTCTGACTCTGATAGCATACGACCGCTTGGCGTAAGCTTTGCATATCTGGCTTCAAAGCTATCATCGACTCGACCGCTGACACCGCCATAGGCAATACAATTAACCCTTATATCGAAATCAGAAAAACGTACAGCCAATTCCTTTGTTAAATGTATCAATGCTGCTTTGGCAACACTGTATTGAATCGGCGACTGTTTTGGATAATCCTCATATAAAGCAGGGTTGGCAGCGACGACACCGTACTGAGAGCCTATATTGGTGATTGTTCTTAGCTCGTTTGGCTGAGTATTGAACAGCCCCATTGATAGCTCATAAGGCACGATGACGTCCATCAAATACTCTGCTAAAAAATCTTCGCGGCTTGTCTGACCTAATGAGTCTGTCTGCAAAAAATCCAAACTACGCGCATTGTTTACTAAGTGATTAATGGTATAACTAAAGTCTTGAACTTGCTTAATGATGTCCTGTACTGCTTGCGGCTTAGTAAAATCAACTATTAGTGGCATCAAACAACAGTCGCCAACTATCTCTTTTATTAAACTATCGGCATTATCTTGACAGGTCGTCGTAAATAACACCTGCCAGCCCTTAGTGGCAAAGTGCTTGACAAATTGCCTGCCGAATTTACCTGTACCACCAGTAATCAAGATTGTCTCTATCATTGGCAACCTCTTTCAAGCAACTGAACGACCCTTGTATTAAACGCTTTGTCTGACATTACCTTTTTTTCTTGTATACCATATATAAAAGTCTGCAAAGCCGTTTTAAAAGCTGAGAACGAATCTGTAAATGTAAAGTCCATC
>Ga0208435_100325_pt1 | contig 14216 bp, 11 predicted proteins | sample 24_taG_FD_184097 | JGI IMG/M metagenome (GOLD analysis project Ga0208435, IMG submission 184097) | Marine viral communities from Cariaco Basin, Caribbean Sea - 24_WHOI_OMZ (SPAdes) (version 2) | ecosystem: Environmental > Aquatic > Marine > Oceanic | place: Caribbean Sea: Cariaco Basin...
GACCATGCGTTTTTCATTATTATAAGGCTCAATAAGTATGTGGCAACGAATTAAGACGGCAGTTGTTCTCGTTATTATCGTTGGTATTGCAATGTTTGCGAGCCAAACCCCTATTTTATTTGCACCGTTGTTAGCGATTGGCGTTATTATCGCCGCTCACGAATGGACTAAGTTGATGCCGAAGTGGCGTCATCCTGCGCTGTTTGTGCTATTGGTTTTGGTGTTGACCCTAGTATCACTCATGTTTAAAGTGACATGGCTGTTTTGGTGGGTGGCTTCACTGGCTATATGGCTAATGGCGCTGTCTTGGGTGCGAGTGTTCCCGACTCATACCAATTGGTATGGCAAAAAACTGGCATTGATGGGTGCGGTGATATTGACCGCATCGATTACGGCGATGTTTTATTTGTGGCAATTGTCAGCATGGTGGTTACTCTATGTGTTCCTTTTGGTCTGGTGCGCAGATAGTGGCGCTTATTTTGTGGGGCGTAAGCTTGGTCGCCGTAAAATGGCACCAAATGTCTCACCCAATAAAAGTATGGAAGGGCTGGCAGGTGGTTTGGTTACCGGTCTGCTCGTGGTCATTGCCATCAGTGTATTTAAGTTGCAATTGACTGGTGTGCCGTTAGTCGCATTTGTAGCATTATCAGCCTTGACCATTTTAGCCTCGGTACTTGGTGATTTATTTGAGTCGATGCTTAAGCGCCGCGCTGATGTCAAAGATTCAGGAACGATTTTACCGGGGCATGGCGGCGTGCTTGACCGTATCGACTCACTGCTATCTGCCACACCGATATTTGCGCTTGGTTTTTGGGCGATACAGCAGTTAGGTTTGATAGTGGTTTAGGACTGAAAAAATAATTCATAGACGATGATACGCCCTAATTATAGTAGTTAAGATGAGTGAATAATCAATACATTGGATATTGTCTATCTCTTATTTATCAAACGTTTTATCGATTTCTTATTTAATTTTTTAGAGTATCATTTACAGGCACCGATGGTTATGACGCAACGCATCGCCGTACTAGGCGCGACAGGTTCGATTGGCGATAGCACGTTAGCAATATTAGCGGCGCAACCACAGCTTTACACGGTCTACGCTCTGTCAGGCTATCACCGTTTAGACAAACTGTTTGCACTTTGCCAGCAGTTTTTGCCAAAGCGCGTTAGCGTACCGACCGCCGCAGTCGATGATTTTGCCCAGCGACTCCGTGCGGCAGGTCTTGACATCGATGTGGTAGGAGGCGAAGCAGGGCTGGTCGACATTGCCACTGATTCGCAGACGGATACCGTTGTCGCTGCGATCGTAGGCGCAGCTGGTCTGCCTTCTACTTTAGCCGCTGCTCGTGCAGGTAAGCGTATTTTACTGGCGAATAAAGAAGCGCTGGTGATGGCAGGGCAAGTGATGATTACTGCCGTCAAAATGCACAATGCTACTTTGCTACCGCTTGACTCTGAGCACAACGCTATTTTTCAGTGTTTACCACTGGCTATTCAGCAGGATAATACCCAAATTCATCAGCCAAATCACGGCGTGCGCAAGCTATGGTTAACGGCCTCTGGTGGGCCGTTTTTGCAAAAATCGTTTGCGCAGATGCAGCAAGCGAGCGTCGCTGAAGCGGTCAAACATCCAAATTGGTCAATGGGTCAAAAGATATCCGTCGACTCAGCTACGATGATGAATAAAGGGCTTGAGTTGATTGAAGCCTGCCATTTGTTTGATTTGCCTGAAAATAAGATAAATGTGGTGATTCATCCACAAAGTATCATTCACTCAATGGTAGAATATAGCGATGGTAGCTTTTTGGCGCAGCTCGGCAGTCCCGATATGAAAACGCCCATTGCCCATGCGCTCAGTTATCCTGATCGTATTGAGAGTGGCTCGCAGCCTTTGGATTTATTTGCGCTCAGCGGCTTAGAGTTTATTGAGCCTGACTTGCAAAAATTCGCCTGTTTGCGTTTGGCAAGACAGGCGATGCAAGCGGGCACACAAGCGACGATTGTCTTAAATGCGGCGAATGAAATTGCCGTGGCGGCATTTTTGGCTGGAAAAATTCGCCTGACCGACATTGCTGATATCAATGAGCAAGCATTAAATGACATACAGCTGCCACCGTTAAACGAAACGGCTGACATAGAAGATATACTAGCAATTGATAAAATAGCACGTCACCTTACAGAAAAACTTGTGGCAAAGTTGGTGTAAATGTATCAACAACTGCGTCGTTAAAAAACGATGCTAGTAAAAGATGCAAAAAAAGAATGCTGAGCAATCATACTGAGAAAAGATCATGACGTTTTTATTAACGCTCCTTGCGGCAATATTTGTCTTAGGTCCGCTTATTGCCTTACATGAGTGGGGACACTATATCGTCGCTCGTCTTTGCGGCGTTAAAGTCTTGACCTATTCTATCGGGTTTGGTCCCAAACTCTTTGGCTGGACGAGCAAAAAAAGCGGTATTGATTATCGTATTTCTGCTTTGCCACTTGGTGGTTATGTCAAAATGCTCGATGAGCGCGAAGGTGAGGTAGCAAAAGCTGAGCAACATTTGGCGTTTAATCGTCAGCATCCGCTAAAAAAGATTGCGATTGTTGCAGCCGGTCCTATCATGAACTTTATCATTGCTATTGCGCTGTTTTGGGTGTTATTTATGACACCATCAGAGCAGCTGGCGACGAAGATTGGGCAGGTATTACCTGATACGCCTGCTGCTATGGCACAGTTGCCAGTTGGTGATAAAGTCGTTGCGATTGATGGGCATGAGGTACAAACGTGGGAAGGCATCAACTATCGGCTTGCTGGACGGATGGGCGAGACGGACAATGTCAGTATTACTCTGCAATCAGAGACACAAGCTGATAATGCAATCAAAACTTATCAAGCGCCCGTATCTCAGTTTATGCAAGGCAGCGCGCAAGGTAAAGATGCGTTGACCAGCTTTGGCATGCTGCCATGGCAACCAGATATTGCACCGATAGTAGGTGATTTGACCGCTGAGGGTGCCGCCAGTCGCCAAGGTCTAAAAGTAGGCGATCGTATTATTGCTATCAATGATCAACCAATTAAAGATTGGCTCAGTGCCACGCGTATCATCCGCGACAGTCCTGAAATTTTGCTTAGTTTTACAGTATTGCGTGATGGTAAACCCGTACAGCTTCAGATTATGCCGCAAGGCAAAAAAGACAATTTGGGTAACGATTATGGGCAAATTGGTGCTATGGTGGCACAGTCCGAAATTGTTATTCCTGACGCTTACAAGACCACCGTAGCCTATGGCCCTGGTGAGTCACTGGTGAAATCATTTGAGAAAACTGAACAGCTCGCAGTGATGACTGTCAGCTCAATGGGTAAGATGCTATCAGGCATGATTGGTTTGGACAATTTGTCAGGTCCGATTACCATCGCCAAGGTGGCCAAACAGAGTTTTGATATCAGTTGGCAGATGGTATTATCGACGGCGGCTTTGATTAGTTTGAGCCTTGCTGTACTCAATCTTTTGCCCATTCCTGTGTTGGATGGCGGTCATATTGTGTATTATCTTATTGAATTGATTCGTGGTAAGCCACTCTCGGAAGGGGTGCAAATGATTGGACTAAATATCGGCTTACTCTTGCTGGCAGGTTTCATGGTGTTAGCAATTGGTAATGATATTAGTCGGCTGTTTTGACCAGCGAATCGCTAATATGATCGATAAGGCACGAGATACTAATGGTTTTACGCCTATTATGGGATGATTATGACCATGATAGGTAGCATGCTTTGTATCATGGCCTCTGTACTAATCGTAATTTTTAGTTTATTTTGTGATGCATTTTATATAAAGTGTTCTGAGTCTGCTGCGTATGCGCTTAAATTTCATGCGAAATGCGCTAGACAATATGGGCTTTTTAACTTAACTTAAGCAAGTTTTTTATTGACGGATAGTGTTTATGCGTACGCCTTTATTTATGAGCGCGGCAGGGTTGCCGTTAGTTGTAGCGATGATGAGTATGCCAGTGCAGGCTGCAGAATTTGTAGTCACTGACATCGGTTTCAATGGTTTGCAACGTTTAACCCCCGATAGCCTCTATCCGGTTCTACCTATTTCGGTAGGGGATACGGTAAATGACAGTAGTTTAGCGGCCAGTATTAAGGCGCTTTATGCGACCGAAAATTTTGCTGATATTCAAAGCCGTATCGAAGGTGGACAGCTACGGTTTGATGTCGTTGAGCGCCCAACGATTGCTGAAGTCAATTTTGAGGGCAATAAGCTCATTCCAAAAGAAGGGCTAGAGCAAGGGCTGGACAATGCTGGTCTGTCTGCCGGTAATGTGCTGAAACAAGCCACGCTACAAGGCGTTGCCAATGAGCTACAGCAGCAATATATCAGCCAAGGCTATTACAACAGCAATATCGAGGTTGATCAAACGTTACTTGATGGCAATCGCGTCAAGCTCGACGTGCGTTTTGTCGAAGGTAAACCTGCCAAAGTGGTCGATATTAATATCATTGGCAATAAACACTTTAGTGATGAAGAAATCAAAGACGTTTTTGCGGTAAAAGAGTCTTCGTGGACACGTCTGCTGTCAAAGTCTGATCGTTATGCCAAAGAAAAGCTGGCTGCCAGTTTAGAGAATTTAAAAGCGCTTTACCAAAACGATGGTTATGTACGTTTTGCAGTAGATAATGCGGTGCTCAACATCAGTGAAGATAAGAGCAGTGTGTTTATCGAAGTGAGTCTAAGCGAAGGCGAACAATATCAGTTTGGCGAAGTGAATTTCTTAGGTAAGCCGACTTTTGAGAACAATGAACTAACAGAGTTGGTGACTTTTGCACCCAATGAAAAGTACTCGCAAGCCAAGCTCGATGAAACCACCGCGGCACTTAAGAGTCGTTACGGTAATGAAGGCTATTATTTGGCGCAGGTGAGACCAGTACCACGTATCAATGACGAGACTAAAGTAGTGGATATCGATTATTTCATCGACCCTGCACGTCCTATTTACGTTCGTCGTATTAATTTTACTGGTAACATCAAAACTCAAGACGAAGTCCTGCGCCGTGAAATGCGTCAATTAGAAGGCGCATTGGCGACTAGTGACAAAATCCAGTTGTCACGGACACGTCTGATGCGTACAGGCTTCTTTAAAGCTGTCAACGTTGATGTGAAACCAGTACCGAACCAACCAGACCAAGTAGATATTAATTATACGGTTGAAGAGCAGCCTTCTGGTAGCTCAACGATTGCCGCGGGTTACTCGCAAAGCGGCGGTGTGACCTTCCAGTTAGATCTAACACAAAACAACTTTATGGGTACAGGTAACCGTGTGAAAGCGGCACTATCACGCTCAGAAACCCGTGATTCTTATAGCTTGGGTTATACCGATCCCTACTTTACCGAAAACGGCGTCTCACAAGGTCTTAGTGCCTATTATCGTGAAACGAAATACGATGATAGAAACGTCAGTAACTATGTCACCGATTCTTATGGTGCGACGCTGAACTACAGTTATCCTGTTGATGAAACCAAACGCGTTAGTGCGGGCTTGAACGTTGATAATACGTCAGTACGTGGTGGTCGCTTCTTGGGTGTATCAAACGTTCAGCAAATTATTGATGATGGCGGTACGTTTGAGAACTTTGTCAATGATGAAAATGTGGCTTCTGGACGCACAGGCTTCAAAAATGATTACAATACTTATAACCTACTATTTGGCTGGGACTATAGCACCTTAGATCGTCCAGTGTTCCCGACCAAAGGTATGAGCCATACGGTCGATGCCACCATTGGCTTGGGTGATACCAACTATCAAAAACTTGTTTATAGCGGCAACATCTATTATCCCTTCTACAAAGACTGGGTAGCACGCGGTTATACTAAGCTTGGCTATGGTAATGATTTGCCGTTTTATGAAAACTTTTATGCTGGGGGCTATGGCTCTGTACGTGGTTATGAGGCCTCAACCCTTGGGCCAAAATCACAAACGTATTATGATGCCATAAATGATGATGTGCGTTACAAAGATGAAGATATCGGTGGTAATGCGCTAGTCAGCTTCGGTAGTGAGCTAATTTTGCCAATGCCGTTTAAGGGCGATTGGGCAGATCAAGTGCGTCCGGTATTGTTTGCCGAAGGTGGTCAGGTATTTGATACGACTGATAAGGAAGATCGTACTTTTATCAATCCTAATGACGGTACTGATACGGGCGTACCACTGTTGACGCAAGACAATAGTATGCGCTTTAGTGCGGGTGCAGGTATAACCTGGTATACGCCAATTGGTCCAATTTCATTAAGTTATGCTGTACCTATCGGTGATAAAGAAGGCGATGAAACTGAAAAAGTTCAGTTCCAGATTGGTAATACGTTCTAACGTAGCATGATTGTTTGCGTTCATGTCGTTAACGATAGCAGTTACTTGAATGAACGCAGCATCTGTTAGATATTAGTAGATCGCCAAGGTGATTGTTCAGCTTGGCGATTGTCTTATTCATAATAATATTTATATTAATAGTCACTATGATAACGATTGAGCAACTTATCACTCGGATTGAGCAGCGTCAGCCCATCACCAATAAGGCTGAAATCAGCGCTGAACAGTTACGTCAAAAATTCAGCAGTATTGGTAGTTTGACCACGGCTGGTCATAATCAGTTAAGCTTTTTGGCCGATCCTCATTATATTTCTAGTCTGGCTATTAGCGAGGCAGGGGCTGTATTGGTTACTGCGGAATATCGCGACCAAGTGCCCACCACAGCGATAGCGTTAGTCGTCGCAAGCCCCTACTTAGCTTATGCTGGTGCTAGTCAGTTGTTTGCTCGTGAGTCACTGTCTGGTGGTATTCATCCTAGCGCTGTGATTGCTGATAGTGCGGTCATTGGTGAGCAGGTGAATATCGGACCTTTTTGTGTGATTGCCGATTATGTGCAAATTGGTGCGCGTAGCTCACTTGCGGCGCATGTGGTGATCGAAGAAAATACGACTATTGGTACTGATGGCGTTATCAAATCACAAGTAGTGATCGGGCATGATTGTGTCATTGGTGATCATGTAAGGTTACACGCGGGTGTCAGTGTGGGTGCAGAAGGCTTTGGTTTTGCACCAACCAAAGATCCTAGTACCACTGGCTGGGAGCGTATCGCTCAGTTAGGACGGGTCGTAATTGGCAACCATGTGCGAATTGGTAGTCAAACTTGCATTGACCGAGGTGCCATTGATGATACGGTCATTGGCAATCACGTTATTATTGATAATTTGGTACAAGTTGCTCATAACGTGCGTATCGGTGATGGCACAGCCATCGCGGCTCAAACGGGTATCGCGGGCAGCACTAGTATCGGCAAGCGCTGTATTATTGGCGGTGCGGTCGGTATCACAGGTCATATTGAGATTACAGATGATGTCACTTTATCTGGGATGACCATGGTAACCAAATCTATCAAAACCGCTGGTTCATACTCCTCTGGAACGGCTGCTATGCCGACAGCTAACTGGCGACGGGCAGCTGTACGCTTCCGTCAGCTTGGGCGTGATTAGCGCAAATATCAATGCATATATACAAACACAGTAAAATCATAGCGATTTGAAACATAGCAAGGAAGCACCATTATGAGCAGCACCGATATCGATATTTTGAATGATAAAGAAATGAAAAGCTTAGCTGAGCAAGGTCTTACGCTGCCATTAACTTATCATACGTTAAAGCATTATTTGCCACACCGTTATCCTTTTCTTTTAGTAGATAAGATTATTGATTGCACACCTGGTGAGTGCATTACGGGTATTAAGAATGTGACTATCAATGAAGAGTTTTTCAATGGTCATTTTCCTGATGAGCCGATTATGCCAGGAGTACTCATGGTTGAGTGCATGGCTCAGGTCTCAGGTGTGCTCGGATTTATCAGTGCCGGTCTGACCGCAGAAGATGGTTATTTATATCTGTTTGCAGGTGTTGATAAAGTCCGTTTTAAACGTCGAGTGATTCCTGGTGATCAGTTGACTATTCGTGCTAAAACAGTGATGCAGAAGCGCGGTATTTATAAATTTGACTGTACTGTACATGTTGACGATGAGTTAGCTGCCAGTGCGCAAATAATGATTGCTCGCCAAGAACAATAACGTTTACTAATAGCCATTGTGCCTCGTAGCCGACCTAATTCTTTAAACAAAGCATCTAAAAAATTAGGTCAAAGCGGGTCACAAGCATTATAATTGACACTCGCATTTAACAGCAGAGCCATGCTTAGGTTTTCTCATAAAACTGAATTGGCTGTATTTGTTTTACCATTTACTCGCATCAGATCATACAAAGGCCCACATTATGAGTCAGATCCATCCAACAGCACTCATCTCACCGTCCGCCCAAATTGATGAGACTGCTATCATTGGTCCGTATTGTATCGTCGGTGATGAGGTCACTATTGGTGCTCACACGGTTCTGCATCGCCATGTAGTTGTTACCAAATTGACTCGTATTGGTCAACACAATGAGTTTTATCAATTTGCGAGCATTGGCGAAGATCCTCAGGATTTGAAGTATGCTGGTGAGCGTACTTGGCTTGAGATTGGCGATTATAATACCATTCGAGAAGCCTGTAGTTTACACCGCGGCACCGCACAAGATAGTGAGCTCACTAAAATAGGCAGCCATAATCTACTGATGGTGAACACTCATGTGGCTCATGATTGTGTGATTGGCGATCATAATGTATTGGCCAACAATGTTGGCGTTGCAGGGCATGTGACTATTGGTAATCACACGATCATTGGCGGTAATTCAGGTATTCATCAGTTTTGTACGGTGGATGACTATAGCTTGATTGGGGGCGCAAGTCTGATTCTAAAAGATGTAGCCGCCTTTACCATGGTATCTGGTAATCCAGCGACGACTCATGGTCTCAATGTGGAAGGCATGCGTCGTAAAGGATGGTCAAAAGAGACAATTGAGGTATTGCGTCAAGCTTACCGTATGATTTTTAGATCGGGTCTTACGACCGTGCAAGCGCTTGAGGTTTTGAATAATGAGCTGCTACCAAAAGAGCCGAAAATCCAGTTGCTCATTGATTCACTACAAAAAAGCCGTCGTGGTGTGGTGCGCTAGAACGGCGATTGGCTTTTGCTGAAGATCATATATAGTACGCCTTTTTTAATTAGCCAAACTCTTGTCAGTTATAGATAAAATTACCAGAAGCCATAACCAATTGTTATGGCTTTTTATGTTTATGAGCGCTTGACTTTTTTGGTGGCTTAGCAGAAACTGAGCCTTTACGATATTGTAAACAATTCTTTCTTAATGTTGCTGGACGCCTCACATTGAGGTGTTTATTGAATAGCTTGATATTTTTCATGGCTATTTATGATAATCAAGGAAGATTATCAGTGATGTTAATTGAAGCACGAGGACGGAAAAAATGGCTATTAATAAACAAGAACATGCACAGTGGAGCTCAAGTTTTGGCTTCGTATTGGCAGCGGTTGGTTCAGCAGTTGGTTTGGGAAACATATGGAAGTTTCCTTATATGGTCGGTGAAAGCGGTGGTTCAGCTTTCGTTATCGCTTATTTATTCTGTATCGCGCTGGTAGGTTTTCCGATTCTAGTCGCTGAATGGCTGATTGGTCGCCGTGGGCAAAAGAACCCAGTCAACACTTTTGCGGATGTTGCAGCAAGTGAAGGTAAGTCGCGCAGTTGGGGCATCATTGGCGCGTCAGGTATTTTAGGTGGTTTCTTAATTCTATCGTTTTATAGTGTGATTGGCGGCTGGGCACTCAACTATATTACTAAAGCAGGTACAGGCAGTTTTATTGGTCAAGACAGTGATTCTATTGCTGCGACCTTTGATGCTATGTTGGCTTCAGCAGGGACGTTGACGATTTGGCATACGGTGTTTATGGCTATTACTGCTTTGATTGTCGGTATTGGTGTGACCAAAGGTATCGAAACCACGGCTAAAGTCTTAATGCCACTACTAGGCGTGATTTTGTTCGTCATCGTTGGTTATAACGTGATAAACGGTGGTTTTGGCGAAGCAGTGGCTTATCTATTCACACCAGATCTTAGCAAGTTGACTGGGGATGTGATGCTTGCAGCATTGGGTCATGCCTTCTTCACTCTGTCTATTGGTATGGGTATTATGATTGCTTATGGCTCATATTTGGGTCGTGAAGTGAACTTACTAAAAACTGCCCGTACTGTTGTGATTTTAGATACGGTTATTGCTTTGGCTGCTGGTCTAGCAATCTTCCCAATCATCTTTAGCAATGGTCTAGACCCTGCTTCGGGTCCTGGTCTTATCTTTGTCAGCTTACCGATCGCTTTTGGTAGCATGGGTGCAGGGACGATCATTGGTACGTTGTTCTTCTTACTTATTACTTTTGCTGCTATTACCTCATCAATCTCATTGCTTGAGCCAACCGTTGAGTTTTTAGAAGAACGTACACCGATGAGTCGTACGGTATCAACCATTGTTGCCAGTACAGTGATTTGGCTATTAGGCGTTGCGGCACTACTATCATTTAACCTATGGTCTGACTTTACTATCATGGGTAATGGTATCTTTGATGCATTGGATAAAATTACAAGTAAATTCCTTCTCCCGCTAACTGGTCTTGCTGCAATTATTTTCGTTGGTTGGCAAATGGATCAACGCAGTATTCAGCAAGAGCTTGGTCTGTCTAATGGTGCATGGCAATTATGGCAAATCGTTGCTAAGTTTGTAGCACCAATTGCCGTGCTCGTGGTATTTGTAACCTCGTTAATGGGCTAGTACTGATTAACTAGAAATAATAAAAGCAACACACTAAAAAGGGCTTAAGATAATTATTAAGCCCTTTTTATAGATATGACAATTGCAAAAATATGATTAGCGTAGATTTAATTTAGGTACTGTTTGTCCACGTTTGTTATAAAATTCGCTGACAAACTCATCAAATTTGTCTTGTTCAATGGCATCACGAATACCTTGCATCAAACGCTGATAATAGCGCAAGTTATGGATAGTCGCTAATTGAGCGCCCAGCATCTCTTTACACTTATTAAGATGGTAGAGATAAGCACGGCTAAAGTTTTGGCAAGTATAGCAGTCGCACTCAGGATCTAGTGGACCTTCGTCATTGCGATACTGGCTGTTACGGATACGTACCACACCAGCATTGTCTGCATCGCCTGTGACGAAGTAGTGACCGTTACGCGCGTTACGCGTCGGCATCACACAGTCGAACATATCGACACCGCGACGTACGCCTTCAACTAAATCCTCAGGCTTACCAACGCCCATCAGATAGCGTGGCTTATCTGCTGGCATATCATCAGGGAGGTAGTCTAGGACATCTATCATTTCATCTTTTGGTTCACCAACTGACAGACCACCAATGGCATAACCATCAAAGCCGATATCGAGCAGGCCTTCAAGTGATTGCTGACGCAAATCAGGATACATACTGCCTTGAATAATGCCAAATAATGCGTTGGTGCTGCCCAGTCTGTTGTGCTCATCAACACAGCGCTGTCCCCAACGTAGCGATAACTCTAACGATGTCTTGGCTTCGTCATGAGTCGCAGGATAGGGCGTACACTCATCAAATTGCATGACGATGTCTGAGTTCAAGCTGTACTGAATCTGCATCGATTTTTCTGGCGACAGAAAAACTTTCGCACCATCGATAGGAGATTTAAAGTCGACCCCTTCTTCGGTGATTTTACGCATGGCACCCAGACTGAATACTTGGAAACCACCTGAATCAGTCAAGATAGGCTTATCCCAATGCATGAACTTATGCAAGCCACCAAACTTATCGATGACATCAGTACCTGGACGTAACCATAGATGAAAGGTATTGCCTAAAATGATATCAGCACCAATGGCTTCAATATCACGTGGCAGCATGCCCTTGACCGTACCATAAGTGCCAACAGGCATAAACGCTGGCGTTTGTACGTCGCCATGATTGAGATGAACCGTACCACGGCGCGCACGCGTGTCACCGCTGGCCGTTTTATGTAAGACAAATTGCATATGATAACCGCTATGTAAGCTATGAAAATGGTGATAATTATAGCATTGTTAGCAGTTTTTTTGGACATGGATGTTTATGAGGTATTGATATATCTGACAAATATGTCTTTTGGTTAATAGTATTTTGTCATAACCAAAAGACACAGACAGTACTTATGAGTAGTTGGTAAAGTAGAAATCATAATGGCGAGACAGTAACCATTGCTAAGCGATGTTTTAACTGCTGGAGACATACTATGAAAAAGGCAACCTACTTATTATTAAGTGGTTCATTATTAACCTCAGGAGCAGCTATGGCGACCGAAGAGCCGAATTATACAGTGTTGTCGCAAATGGATGACTTTGAGCTGCGTCGTTACGATAAGCAGCTAGTGGCGCAAACGTTGGTAAGTGGTGACCAAGACTCCGCCAGTCGCGAAGGGTTTAAAGTGTTAGCTGACTATATCTTTGGCAATAATACAGCGGCAACTGGCGGTAGTAGTAAAATTAGCATGACTGCGCCCGTTACAATGCAGCCCAATAACAAAAAGAGTGATAGCGAATCACAGAAAATTGCGATGACAGCACCAGTAAGCATGCAGCAAGACGACGGTAAGTGGCGTGTACAATTTACTATGCCCAGTAAATACACGATGCAAACACTACCAAAGCCTAATAATCCAAACATCACGATTACCGAGGTGCCAGCACAGACGTACGGTGTGATTAAGTTCTCAGGGTTGGCAGGCAGTAAAAAAGTAGCGACTAAAACAGAAGAGCTACAATCTTGGATGCAAACCCAAAATTTGACTATAATGGGCGAGCCTGAACTGGCACGTTATAACCCGCCTTGGACGCTGCCTTTTTTGCGCCGTAATGAAGTGATGATTGCTTACAAGCCAAAGTAATACTAGCCTCAAAGTATAAGATGAGCGTTGTCACATGTTCTGAGCTTGTTATAAGTAGGACTTGCATTTGCTTGCCGTGCTATTCAAATTTTTGGAAGTGGTATGCCCATAAAAAAAGACAGCAAATGCTGTCTTTTTTGTACTGACTTTTTAAGAAAGTAAACTTAGTCTTTTTGCTCACGGATGATATTAAGCATACGACGTAGCGGCTCGGCTGCGCCCCATAATAGTTGATCACCAACGGTAAATGCGCCTAGATACTCAGGGCCCATATTGAGCTTACGTAAGCGACCTAGTGCAACTGTCAATGTACCAGTCACGGCTACTGGCGTTAAACGGTTCATAGTCGCTTCTTTGTCGTCTTCGACCAAGTCCAACCACTCATTGCCGCTGTTTTTAAGTGCTGCTTCGATTTCTTCTAGCGGAATGTCTTTTTTGAGCTTGATGGTAAGGCCTTGCGCATGACAGCGCATCGCGCCAACGCGCACACACATGCCATCGATAGCAATCTTATCAGCTTCTGCGTTACCAAGGATTTTATTGGTTTCGACGCCGCCTTTCCATTCTTCCTTGGATTGCTTGTTTTCTAACTGAACATCGATATAGGGGATCAAGCTACCTGCTAATGGCACACCAAAGTACTGTTTAGGAAAGTCATCTGAGCGCTGAGTCTGAGCGATTTTTTTATCAATCTCAAGGATGGCGCTGGCAGGATCAGCCAACTCGTCTTTGACTGCATCGTGTAGCACGCCCATGCCAGCGATTAATTCGCGCATGTTGTTAGCACCAGAACCACTAGCGGCCTGATAAGTCATGGCGCTGACCCATTCTACCCAGCCTTTATTAAACAGCTCACCAATCGCCATAAGCATCAATGACACGGTACAGTTACCACCGATAAAGTCTTTTTTGCCATTGGCTAGGGCGCTGTCAATAACGGCGCGATTGACTGGATCGAGAATGATGATGCTGTCATCTTCCATTCGCAAGGTGCTTGCCGCATCAATCCAGTAGCCATTCCAGCCACTATCACGTAGCGGTTGATGGACTTGCGAAGTATAGTCGCCGCCTTGGCAGGTAATGATGACATCACAAGCAGCTAGCGCGTCAATATCATGAGCATCTTTTAATTGGCCGGTATGAATACCATCAAGGCTTGGGGCATCACCACCTGCGTTGCTGGTTGAGAAAAACACGGGTGTAATACCGTCAAAGTCTTTTTCCTCAGTCATACGTTGTATTAATACTGAACCGACCATGCCGCGCCAGCCTACCAAGCCTACTGTTAAATTACTCATGAAACTCAATCCTTTTTACCATAAATTGTTGCATTG
>Ga0208435_100326_pt1 | contig 14191 bp, 12 predicted proteins | sample 24_taG_FD_184097 | JGI IMG/M metagenome (GOLD analysis project Ga0208435, IMG submission 184097) | Marine viral communities from Cariaco Basin, Caribbean Sea - 24_WHOI_OMZ (SPAdes) (version 2) | ecosystem: Environmental > Aquatic > Marine > Oceanic | place: Caribbean Sea: Cariaco Basin...
TGTACCTGTCGCTAGCCCTGAAATATTAGTGGCTCTATGGTGTTTGGCAGCAAGTAATGGCCACTCTAAGTCTTATTACGATGCCCAAATGATGATTAAGCTAAAGTTAGCAGATGTTGATAGATGCATTGCTGTGATTGAAAGTCTTCATGAAACTAATGCCAATAAAGTATTGCGCTCAATTCTCACAGGTAATGCTATGTATGTCGACACGATCAATATGGATGAGGCGCTGATGATGCCGTCTGAACTAATCCAAACTCATGAAGAGATTGAGCTGGCTAAAGCTCATCGCTATAACGCTGCGCAAGAGCATCGGCGTAAATTGTATGAGGAAATAAGACAGATAAAATAATACGATGGTTTTCGCTTTTATTATACTGAGGTTATAAGCCTTTAAAATGGACGAATAATAAAAGCGCTAGCTTGGTGCTACTTATATTTACGCACACTACTCTAGAGCATTCTTACAAGCTTCAGCCAAATAAGGATCAACCGTATCCTGTTTCAATAGCCATTTCAAATATCCAGCACCATCCGAATGGTTAGCCAAATCTGCAATAGCCTCACCTTTATGCTTGCCAAAACTTAAATGCGTAGGTATACGCGCCATTTGGCTAAATTCATATAAGCTTTCCACATCATTTATCTCATGACCTTGGCTATTCGCCAAATCAATCAAACTACCTAGCACCAGCTCAGTAAAGTAAATGTCAGCAATGGCAGCATGTGCATCTCTTGCTTGAGCACGCGCTATATCACGATGAAAATGATAAAGGAGGGATACTAGCTTATGACTCTCAAGCGTAGGAAGCAGGAAGTTAGCCATTGCATTGGTACATATTAATTTAGGCGTATGAGTTACGCCCGCATTTTTAAGAACGGCCATATCAAAATCAATATTGTGACCAATCAAATACTCAACACTGCTAGGTAATTTGAAGTCTGTATGAGGTGGTTCACCTGCAACATCCTCATCACAGATATGTGATATCGCCATAGATCCTAAGCTGATTTCTTTTAGAGGGTTAAAACGCTTCGCTCTCGGCTCCTGCAACACAGTCACCTTGCCATTAATGATATCAACAATAGAGTAGGCGGCCTCAGTCATGTTCGGTTCAACAAGCCCTGTAGTTTCGGTGTCTAGTATGTATGTGGTCATAATTGGCCTTGATAGATATGATGGGCTTAGCAGTCTGCTATAGATAGTTCCATTATGGCGGTATATTTTAAGTGGTCTATTAATAGTTTTAAAGGGTAAAATAATTATTTCTGCTGGGGGTGGTATGCGCCTAGCTAATACAGAATTCGTTATATGATTGAATCTATAGTTCTAATCAGAGGATTACCAATACCCGTTGAAGGCTACAAGTATCATTGAGTTTTTATTAAAGCATCACCTAGCTTTATTTCCCTGAATAAGGGGCTGGGTTATATCCCCAAAATAAGCATTGGGTTACTTGCGTTTTTTGCCCTTGGCTTCTAAATCTTTAGAGCTTAGGCGCTTTTCTTGAGTAAAAGTGACCGTCTTTGATGTCTTACTAACAGGCGCTTTCAACTTAACCACTTTGTTATCTTCAAAATAAGCAAGAAATGCCTTTTGTTGTTCTTCTACAACCCACCCATTGCCAAACCCATCTATTTCCGTCGAAAATGTCTTAGACTTCTTATCCTTGGCTGATAGCGTTATCTCACACTTAGTGAGACTGCAATCTGATGCAGTGTATTCATCAGGGATGCCAATAGACGCCTCATAACCTGATCCAACTATATTAGAGATAACGACGCTAAAACCGTCCTTGTCCGAAGCAATGGACGCCGCCACAAAACTTCTGCCAAAATCATCATTACCTGATGAGTAGTCCCATTTTTCGGCATTAGCCGCAAAAGAAATCATGACAGTAATCAATCCTAACATCAACTTTTTCATTTTATACACCTCTTGTTTTATGAGCGCTCATTGCGACCGATCCTGTGTTCTATAATTTGTTGCAAATTGCTACTACCTCTCTTCAAAAACAAGTTTTGCATGCTCAAATACAAGTTTGACAGCAGAGGTCAGAAATCTGTTTTACTATCTCTATTTCATTATCCATTTACCAAACTTAAAACTCTCGTTATATTTAATTTTTATACTGTTATTAAAGCTATAAACACATTCTGTATTAATCATAGTATTTGCATTATAGATTTTTTCCGTGTTAAGACCTTGATGCTTTATAAAAATTGACTTCGTAACACGTTTGTTTGAAATGCTTGCATATTCACCATCACGATCTATAGGAAAACCACACTGAGTACAAGAATTCACAATAAAATCTTTATTAAGAATTTGACTGCGTACTTGTTTTATAGGTGAAAAAAGATACTTTTCAGCAAAATATTTATTAATATTTTCAATTTCTTTAGTGCTACATTTTTTTATTTTCTTAGAACGTATTTTATAGTTTTCCTTAAACCGCACTTCTGCAACTATCTTACTAGAGTGACTGCATATGCTGCAAAATCCATTGCTTAATGCTAAAAACATTTCAACGATAAGGCTGTTTTTAAGTCTGAACTTTGTAGAAGTAAATCGCTCACAAGGTATGAAAGTTATACCTTGTGATACTAATCTTTGTATAAAATCATCTAATGGTAGCGTAATAGGTTTGAATGAATGATGATTATACTGACTATTGTTACTATCTAACTTATTCACGTTATAGACCATATAATTTTGTCCGTTCTGCATTTTGTTATTATAAACAGAGAAGACAGGTAAATCCTTCGTACTGTAGGCATAATCGCCTGTAATTGCATTTGTCTCTTTCATTGAGCCACTTCTGAGCAACCATGCACACCTTACCCCCGACTGCGCATACTTTTCTTGTCTGCGTCTTGTTTCTATAAAGGTTTGAGGACTCCATTGGACTTCAATAGCAATCTTGGCTTTGCCTTTTTCTGCGTAAATATCTGCTATCCACTCCTCACCGCTAGGTGTAATCCCTCTTTTTTCGACTTTTACATCCCAACCGTTTCTATCTAATTCTTTCATAACAAGGTATTTAATATGTATGTGTTCGGCAGTTTCTCCACCAGTAGAGCAGTCAGAGTCTTTAGGTTTTACTTTGTGAGCGAAAAACTGTGTGCCGAGCTTGCTTGTCTTTAGTATTGCCTGCTTGCCACAGCAAGCCATGTTGAAACTGGAAGTTTTATCTTCTTTTAAGGCTATCCAGTCTTTTAGACTGTACATAAAACTATGAATTTGTTTATCACCCTTCATACAAGTAAAAGCCATATTGATCTCCAGTTTTTACTTTTTAACTACTGGTATCACGATTTAAACTTACCTAATATTGAGCCATATGAACCGCCCTGGTACTGTCATACTTTCTCAGAATGATGAGTCTCAGAATCTATTGTGACGGTTCATATATATGATTCGATTACATGGTTTAGCTCATTAAGATTCAAATGTATTGAATAATAATTAGAGCTCAAACGTACAAGTTACACTATTGCCTTCAGCATCGAAAGATCCTAAGTTATGAAGATCATCGCTGTATTCAGAATCGAAAAAGATGTCGAAGCTTTTAGCAATACCAACATCGCTCGATGTGCCAGCATTAGCATTATCGGTTATGGCATAGATATAAAGAGGTTGATGTCCTGGTTTGTGCCATTTATAAAAATGCTGTGAAGATAAAGAGATTTCATTTGTATCGCAGTTCGATTTCACTCGAGTAAGCTCGCTTTCTCTAAATAGATCTTCAATTTTATAAACCTTACTACCTGTCTCATCTTCCATTACTGATTGACCAGAGCCAATAGTTATAATTTCTGGTTGCGTCTTTGTACCTCTTATTCTCATACCACCTACATCATCTAATTCACCCCAAATATAATAACCGTTTTCTTCAGGTAAATACTCATCTTTAGTAGGAGTTTTAGGGTCCCATTTTTGTACATCAGGTGTGCTTGCTAATGTCTCCCAGCTCCACTCTGCATTTGGCTTAAGCGCTAGCGAGTCAGTAATGCCGGCAAATCTAGGTGGATTTTCTTCAACGACAACCTCTGCCTCTTCTGTTGGTTTCTCGGTTTCAGCTGCATTCGTTGAGGCAGTCACGACAGGTTCTGTGGTAAATGCCTCTTTGGCAGTAGTATCTTGTTTAGTCTCCTCTACGGCGGTTTTATCAGAACAACCAGATAAAGCAATAAAACCCATGAAAGTGAAAGCTGAAAATAGACGATTTGATAGCACTATATAATTCCTTGAAAAGTGTAAAAGTAGTTAATAACTATTAATGAACAGCAAAACGCACCTATTGTGGGCAGGCGACTTTTTTATCTGACTTATTAATACAAACCGTTTGCTCATTGATAGTTGCAACTTCCGCTATACCGTCTTCAAAGATGAAATAGTTGGCACCCATATAATTAACGCTATAGCGTTCTACATTACTATCAGCGTATTTAAAAGGAATAATAGTTTTGTTCGCGCCATTAATAAAGCCCCACTTATTACCTTTTAAGACACCAGCAACGCCTTCTTTAAATGGACGTATTTCATCATAAACAAAGGGTATAGCGACTTTACCTGTCTTGGTGATATAGCCCCATTTCCCACCTTTTGCCATACCAGCCAGACCTTCAGAGAAACCGTAAACGCCGCCAAAGTGCCCATTTGTGCCTTCATACTGCGGAGCAATAATTTCTTTACCTTCTTTATCGATAAAGCCCCATTTACCTGCTTTTGACATCACAGGTGCTGTACCTTCGCTAAAGGATTCAATAGAACTGTATTTATTACTAAAAGGCATAATGACTTTGTTAGAAGTATCAATAATGCCTAATTTTCCACTTTTAGCAACTATGATACGACCTTGCGATGGAGATTCAGCCCATCTCTCATCGTATTTGTCATCAGGATCTCCTAGGCTGTCATAGACCATTGGCACAACCAGTTTACCTTGAGTGTTCATATAGCCGATTTTGCCATTTTTCATCACTGCAAAGACACCATTTTCAATACCATAGTAGTCTACATTGTCATAACCCTTTAAATTGAGTAGTGCCTTTCCTTGCTTATCTAATAGGGTTTGCACGCTATAGTCAGCGTTGTGTCCAACGAAATATTTGTCATCTTCGGTGCAAGATACTTCAGCGTATTTTGTCTTTGGTGGCTTGCAATTATCTACATAAGCTTGAGCCGACAGTGTAAAGGAGCAAAGGCTAAGTGCAGTAGCGAGAGAAAGTAAACGGCTAGGGGGTAAAGTCATAAGTTGTATTCCTTGTCATTGAATGAAGGTGTTTATTTGAACTCGATTTGTATTCGAAATTATATCGATTAATTTAGTGTTAAAATATTGATCCGACGAACGGTAGTTGCTGGTTCAGCCTTTAAGATAAGAGACTTCACAGAAATAAAGTAAGATATAAAACCTTTTTTATTTTTACTATCTTGCTATTCTAACTTTGAGAAATGACGTTACTGTGTAGTCATTTCTCATGCCTAATTGTGCATTTATCAGAGCAAATCAGAATAGTTTGCATAGTTCTTTCGCTTAAGCTCTTTACCATTTTTATCAATCGTAATCGCCGTAATTTGACCGTCCTCACCGTCTTGGTACACAACCATAGTGCCGTTTTCAAAATAGCCACCAATGACCTCGGGTGAATCTCCACCTGGCTCAAGAAAAGCATGATCATATTGTGGTTCTATAACGACTTTGCCTGAGGTGTCAACGAATCCCCACTTAGCATTGTCATAGTCACCTTTAGCGACCGCAGCTAGCCCTTCAGAGAAGTCCATTGCTTGGTCCCAAATAGGGGCAATTACTTCTTTACCTTTGGCATTAATAAAGCCACTTTTTTCTGAGTTTGCCGGTGTGAAGCTTGCTAAACCCTCTTTGAATTCACCTAAATGGCTGTATTTAAAATCAAGAACCGTTTTACCAGAACGATCAATTGCGCCGTATTTGTAGTCTTTTGATACTGTTGCTAGAGCGTTAGAAAAATCTGAGGCACTTTCATATTTAAAAGGAATAACTGTGTTTCCTTCTTTATCCATATATCCCCATTGGTCTTTATTTAGAACAGCGACTAAACCTTCATTGAAATCTCTTGCATCCAGCATCCAGCCATAATCTGCTTCGATATTTACTGGGATCACAAGCTCGCCTGAGTTGTTAACGTATCCAATGTAATAGCCTCCGTCAGAATCAGACTTTAGATTCTTTTTGAGCAGATAAGCCATGCCATCATGAAACGCGCCACAGAAATCATAATCTGCTTTTACGACAATCTTTCCTTCACTATTTTTGAAGCCGCATAGTTCCGAGTATTCACCATCAGACACAGTATATTGAACCAGCTTAGAATGAGTCTGTACAGTTGGTAATATTTCTGGTTCTGGCGCTACTTCTGTATTTGAATTTTTATTTAATTCTGTCTCGATTTTTTTTGATTCGACGCTCATATTATCGGTAGTATTTACGGTGTCTGGAACGGACTCGTTTTTACTACAACCACTAAGGGCAAAGCTTGTCATCACTGACAAAAAAATAATTTTTCTTCCTAACATCCTAACTGTCCTTTTTATACTCTTATATTACTTGCTAAAGGCTTAGCACTAATTTGTCGTCAAATTTTAGTAGTAAGTGTCTTTTTGAATTTAATAGTGTTGCTGAACCACTACTTAAATAGAGAAACTATTATGATACATTATACATATCCACTTTAATAAAATAGTTATATTCTAGCAATAATTCATTTACTTTTACATACAAACATTAGTTTAATTCAAAGTAAGTTTTATACAGAAATACCTACTATTTTATTTAGGTATAAGAGACCAATAGTGAGAATTAGTTTTAAGGATATATGTCATCAAACTAAGTGTTATTTATAAGTATAAGAAACCGAAATTAGATGACACTCGCTTTCGCGAAAAATGATCGGGAGTGTCTGTAATTTATTTAGATAAAAAATTAAAAATATAACCTAGAAAAAAATTTTGCAGGTCGTTCGTTATACTAGCCTTTATGATAAATATATAGGCTTAGCATCATGAATATTTCTTCAAATAACCATGCAGCCCAAAATATGATTCCAATAGCACAAGCCTGTGCAATAACCTTCCAAGGTAACGCTAGTAATCATCTACAACAAGACGCTTTTTTCTTTTTAGATAACTGGTATCAAGAAGACTTAGGCGTGATGGCGGTGACACCAATGGCGTCATCTTTCTGCTTAGCAGTCTTTGATGGTGTTGATAGCTCCACTCATTAACAGCATTGTTCAAAGGCGGTGGACTTATCATTGAACGATTTAACCGAGAAACCCATATGACCACACACCCAACCGCTAGCTATACAAAGTCGACACGTTTATTCGCTTTATATCAATGTCTGCCTCGGAGTGAAGCTAATGCTATTTCACTAACAGAGCTTATGGTTAGTTATGGTGATGATTCAAATAATTTCGCTAATGAACGTAAAAACTTAGAGAATGATCTGATTGGCTTAAATCAAATATTTAATGATATTTTTTATAGTGACGCCTTGGTGAGAGTACCAGCGTGGGGGCAAAACATCAGCGGACAAACAGCACGATTTTTCATTGAGCCTAGCTTTAGTATTGATGTTATTAACGAGCAAACGGTGTTCTTTTGGGAAATGCTAGATAAATACACTGCAAACTATTTGCCAGCCTTTTTTAAGCAAAGTATTACAGATAAGCTCGCTCAACTACGTCGACAGGATAAAGACAATTTTCATCAAAGTAAGCTAGGGCAGTGGCAGAAGTATCTCATTACTTTACCTAGTATCGTACAAGTGCCTACGCTTGATAATGATGTAATTGCAAGCATTCATCAAGCTTTGTTAAATAACCAGCAACTTAGAATAACCTATCAGAATAAATGGGGAGAAGAGTCAAGCCAAAGAGTTGTTTATCCCAAAGGACTGATCTTTATTGACAATATGATTTATCTTACAGGCTTTAATCCTACTGATGATCATATTGATGATGATGTACTACTAAAAAAACATCGTAATTTTGCAGTCAATCGAATTACTGAGTCAGTAGTCATAGATAAGCAAGTACCTGACTGGGTAGCGCGAGATACTTTTTCATTAGATAACTTGAATAAATTGGGTAAGTTAGAGTCGACTGATAATGCCCAGATCAAACTAGTTTTAAGAGTGCAAAAATATGCCTGCCAACATCTTTATGAGCGTCCATTATCACAAGATCAGCAGATTACTATGATTGATGATACTTGGAATCAGGTAACTGCAACTATTGCCAATACTAAGCGTCTGCAAGACTGGCTAGTAAGTATGTCGCAGCTGGCAGTGGTCGTAGAACCAAATGAGCTGAAAGCAGTTATTCATGAGCGACTACAGAGTGCGTTAGCGCTTTATAAAAACTAATTACATAGGAGTAGCATGATGAATAAAACTTTATTCAACGATTTTATCCAAGCTCAAAATACTGTTTATCCATCGGTTATTAAAGAGTTAACCGAAGGGCAGAAGCTCACCCATTGGATGTGGTTTATTTTTCCACAAGTAAAAGGCTTGGGACACAGTACAATGGCTCGGCGCTTTGCAATTGAGAGTCTAGAGCAAGCAAAAGAGTTTTTGCAGCACGACGTGCTTGGAGCACGGTTGAGAGAGTGTGCTGAATTATTATTGTTACATCCTGATAAAAGCGCTTTAGAATTTTTCGGATCAATTGATACGCTAAAATTACACTCTTCGCTTACGTTATTTACTTTAGCGTCCTCTAATAAAAAATGTGTTTTTAACGAGCTTTTGGATCAGTATTTTGAAGGCAGTTACGATATAAGCTCTATCAGAATGTTAAAGCAAAGCGATGATCAGTAATCTAGGTAAATAAAACCGAATTATTTTCCAAAAGGAGATGTACTCCTTAGGGAAGATTAAAATTCAATAAACGAACTATGCCAGATGTTAAATCTCTTAGAGACTGTGCAAGCACTCTACATTCATAAAATCACACCAGAATTTGATACTTTTTCTTATATTAAAACCCCTTAATTATCAGTGAGTATAACTATGAAGTATCAGATTGATGACTCGCATATAGATGATATACCTAGTGCTGTTTTATATCGACGAACCATGGATCATTACCCTAAGTCTAATATTGGTTGTTTTATCATCAATGAAGGTTGGAGTAAGCAGGCGCTACTGGAGCTAAAAGAGAAGTCGGAAGCTTGGTTTTTAGTAGGATTGCAAACAGATAATAGTGATTTTGAGCGCTTAGATTTTATAGCGGGCATTATTAGATGTCAGCCTAATGAAGTAAAAGATGTTACCGAGCTACTTGATGTAAACGCTGCAAGTACTATCATCGGTATAGATGTTGTAGATATAAAAAGTCTGTTTAAATGTGGCAATTCATTTCAGTTTATTCAAGCAAATGCCACAGGTGAATCTGAATCAGATTTAATAAAAGTAACAACGCATAATCTTGTGGATCAACTTTCGACAGCACGCAATACTAAAGGATTATTTGTTGGAACGGAGAGCGTCCAAAGCTTACCGCTGGAAGCCTTTGCTTATATATCAGAAGCTGTTGAATCGTTGTTATCCAATGATGATGCGTCTATCTATTACCGTTCAAGTATGACTGATGAGCCTAACTCTTTTCATTTAAAAGCTATATATGCTGAGGAGTAGTTTAACGGTAGAGAGTTAGACAATAATGTCACAACCTAATCTGTTTTATCAAAAACGCCAGACTAGGTTTTAGAGACAGCAGTATTATAGTTAATCTCATTAAGCTTTAAGAATGAATCAAAAAGCTTTCTATTTCTAATAAACTATTTGAGCATAGTTTTATACGATCACTTAAATCATAACCTTTAGTGTTTTGTGGAACTACAAGGCTTGCAATTTCATCTAATATTCCATGTTCAATGATTCTTGTTAGGGCATAATTGCTAACTAAATCCTCTTCAGGAGCGTAAAACTCAAAACTATTATTGTGCATTTTAATATTTAAAATACAGTTTTGATACTCAAATTGAAGGTCGCCACCATAATCATTAATACTACAGTGTTCTTTATGTTGATTACGCAATTCTAAAAGGAAGGGGTTCCAGTGGTGACCATTGAATTGCCTTCGGTTCATCATAAAGCATTCATATGGTTTGAGCTTATATTGATCCCAAAAATAGTATCCAGACTTAAAGTGACTAAAGCTATCGTACTTAGCAAAGTAGTAGTTCCAAGGGTAAGACTCTTGCGAATAGTTATTAATAATAGATTGATTGCTAATATCAGGATTATCTAAAAATATTTTTAGATATTGTTGTAAAATTTCTTGTGTATGATCAAAGCCTTTACGCCTATCGCTCTTTGTAAATAACTCTCGCCATATCGAAGCATTGTCATTACCAATGCGCCGTTTACCGTAACCATAGTATTGAGAATAATCGTCTATTGTCATCATAGCTCGACTAATCATCGTATAGTTTTTGTCTGTATCTTCCAAAAATATAGTATCAAATGCGGTTGCATATCTTTCAATATCTTCATCTTCAGCAAGCTGCAATACTGACACTGATCCTCTCAGTAAATTATGGTCTTCAAGCTTATAAATTACAGGCTTTAGAGCTTCATTATTAGCAATTAGACTCGACTTGATTGACTCCTCTGACAATTGTTGTTTTGAAAAGCGAGAGTTATCCTCAAGCTTTGTATCGTTAAGGATATTATCTATATCTTTATATAAAACCTTCAAATACTCTTTTCTTATCTGGTCTTCAGAAGCGGCAACTAAATTGCGTACCTTTCTTATTTTATCTGAAAATCCAACGATATTATCTTGCAAATGGCGCATCATAGCGTATAGCATTAATTGCTCACCGATGGAGAACGCATTTCTTTGTTCAGTGTTATACACTTGAGCACATTTACGGAATAAGTTGGTATCTGGGCTATTAAAAAACATTTTAACTTTACTAACTAAAAAATTAGTTTTGTTTATATATAAGTATTGAGAGAATAAATCAGGATCATTTTGTTGTTGCGTTACAAATACGTCTAAAGCGTTAAATAGGTACTCAACATTTTCCTGATTATTACCGTATACAGTGCTAGCAACTTCTAGCCAATAATCATCTTCGATTATTATATCCTTGGTTGTAATCAGCAAGTCTGTAATATATTGATAAAAATTTAAAAAAGATTGATCGACTTCAGTAGCAATATCGATATCACTACTCTCGTTGGTCTTATGAATATTCCAGAACAAATCTGACCATTGATTGTCAATTTTTTGATTAAAAATATGTACCATGCTATCAGGAATTATTCCAGAAAATTGAGATTTAAAATGTTCAAAGTTGGTCAAGGATTTACCCCGAGAGTTCATTTTTATATATAAATCCTCTGGCAGTCCTAAACCCTCCATTTCAAGTAAATAAAAAATGATTTTTGGGCTATCCCCTGTTAATTTCTCCCAAACATTTTTTAAATTTTTTGCTTTAAAAACAGTTTCAATTGCATCGAGCATGACCAACATGGAGGCAATAGTAGGATCGCTCTGCCAAGAGATAAAAAACCATGGTTGATTTTCAATTTGCAACTTTATTGATTTACTGTCTACTTCTTGGTTAGGTATAAAGTGAATAAGCTTTTCACAAAATTTTCTACATTTATCACGAGTAGCGTAGGAAAAATTGGCTAATAGAGCTTGATTTTCATCGGTTATTTTTTCTTCGGTTACTGCCGTATACCAATGTAACAAAAACAATGTAGTTAAGCGTTGTTGCCCATCCAATGGTTTGAAGATCGGTATACTATCTTTTTTATTTTCTTCGCCTTTAACCAAATAGCCATAAATAAAATCAAGCTTCAAAGGCGCATCGTTATAATCTTCAGCTAATACGTCAGATATATTATTCAAAAACCTATCACGAATCCTTCTAACGTCTTCATTGTTTCTACCTTGTGCATAATCTCGTTGAATAGGTGGAATAATGACCTTGTATTGTTTAAGCAGATCAATAAATTTGGTTTCTGTAATACTCATCGGTTTTCCTTTGATAGTGGGGTGGTGCTATCTAATTCGAATAGTAGAGCGGTGTTATTAGAGCTATCAGAGCCATAATGAATGTAGTTAGATAAGGTGCTTAGCATTTCTTTAAGGTACGTTTCTTGATCTTGCGGACTCCAGATGTATTTAGGCTCTAAAGAACCAGCATCAGAATAATAACCTTGGAATACTCTTTTGGTACAAATAGGGATAAAACTGCCTTCTTTATCCAATTTAATAATTTGGCGTCGCTTAACCTCAAACGCCGAGTTATTTAGCACTGAGTTATCAGGTTGACTAAGTAACGCCATATTCCCTAAACCATGAATTTGTGTATTATTTTGATCATTTTTAGAAGAAAGTAATTTATTTATTTTTTCAAATAAGCTATTAAATCGCTCCCAACTCAAAGTAATATTATTGCTAATGTAATCTTGAGATTCCGATATTATTTTATTAATAACAGGATCGACCTCGAATTCAGGTTGGTTTTTTAAGTCATTTAGTACAGGTAAATGTAGTTCTAACCATTGAATCCATTGTTCTTTTTTAGTTTGATCTAACCCTTCGGAGCTTTGGGCATGAATGTGTTCTAAGCTCCATTGGTTAGACTTATGCTGTTTAAATGGATAGAAGTCGTCTATGGTTTTTGACGTACGATAAACCTCCACATTAAATAAGAGTAACAAGTTGAAAAGTACAGCCTTGTTTTTATCGTAACTAAGGTCTGTAACATTGTCTTCTGTAAAACCAAGACTTATTGATTTTTGAATGTGCTTGTTGATGTAAGCTGTAAACTCATCTTTAGTGTGACTCATTGCATACTTAACTAACTGGTTTAGCGAAGGTTTGTCGTAGCCTTTTATGCGTCTACTGGAGACAAGATAGCCTATTAGATGATAAAGCTCTCTATCATTATTCCATTCAATAAGTGTGTGATAAAAATTATCAATTCGTTCCCAAGCTATTGATAAACTAGAGCTATCCGTAATAGGGGTCTTGCTCTGATTTAAAAACCAAAGGAATGTATGCAACGTATCATGATCATTTTCTGATTTTCCTGCAATTAGATCTAAAATCAAGTCAATTTTAGTATCGAAGTCTTCTCGCTTCTTGTTCGTTATAAATGACCAAAATTTCCTATCTTGCTCATTAAGCTTATGCTCTATATCGTCCCATAACGAGGCGATTTCGTAGTGCTGAATTCTTTGTGTTTCAGTCGCTAACTCACTAAAACTATCTGTTGATAAAAATAACGCTTTGGTAAGCTCCGCATTGGTTAAAGGAATTTTACCAAGGTTTAGCCTTTCAAAAAGTTTAATGCTATTTTCTTCTTGCTCGACCTCATACCAAATTATTTTTGAATAGTTTAAAAAGTTATCTAAAAATTTTTCTGAAGAAAAAGATTCTTTATACTTTTCTCTATAGGATAATTCCCAGTCTCTGATAGTTTGATAAGCTTTAGAGATATGATAGTAATCGATATTAGTTTTATCGATAGCAACTGTTAAATCATCTTCATCAAACTTTAGATTTGATAAAAATTGAACACAATTTTCACGAGTTTCGTAATCAATGCTGAACATTGGCTTCTTTTGCTTGCCTGTCCAAAACTCATTAATATACTTTAATATCAGATAAATAGTAGTAAGTCGTTGCTGTCCATCGATAACCTCATACCAGCTGCCTTCAAGTACTTTATCTGGTATCGCATTAGACGGTAGATTTTTCAAGACAATAGGTTGCAGGCAGTAAAAAGTTTTTTCAACTGGCGTCGTATCCTTGATCTCTCTTGGTGTAAAATTATCAATATCATCTAGTAACTGGCAAACCTGTTGTTCTGTCCAGCGATAGCCACGTTGATAATATCGAATAAAAAATTTATGCTCTGAAATATCTTTAATTGCTATTGGTTTAAGCTCAATCATTTAATTATCCTTTAAACACTTTGACGACAAACCCCGACTTTTACAAAGCTACCTGGCAAATCTCATTATTATCAATTTTTAGTGGAAGCATTGTGAATACTGACTTAGAGGTTTTATCAGTATAGTGTGTTCATATTTTGGTTGATAATCTATATCTATAAATGCTATCTATAGACCCGTAATATTGTAGGTAATGGCATCTAGTAATA
>Ga0208435_100331_pt1 | contig 13976 bp, 11 predicted proteins | sample 24_taG_FD_184097 | JGI IMG/M metagenome (GOLD analysis project Ga0208435, IMG submission 184097) | Marine viral communities from Cariaco Basin, Caribbean Sea - 24_WHOI_OMZ (SPAdes) (version 2) | ecosystem: Environmental > Aquatic > Marine > Oceanic | place: Caribbean Sea: Cariaco Basin...
CCATAATGCAAAAGCAACAACTGCTGTATAAAGGCAAAGCCAAATCTGTCTATGAAACTGAAGATAATGATCTTTTGATTCTACATTTCCGTGATGATACTTCAGCGCTTGATGGCAAGCGTATTGAGCAATTAGCACGTAAAGGTGTCGTTAATAATCGTTTTAACGCTTTCATCATGCAAAAACTGGCTGATGCTGGTATCGAAACGCATTTTGAAAAGCAATTGTCTGAAGATGAAGTATTGGTCAAGCGTTTAGAGATGATTCCAGTTGAGTGCGTGGTTCGTAACTTTGCTGCGGGCAGCTTGGTTCGTCGTTTGGGCTTAGAAGAAGGGCAAGCATTGACGCCGCCTACTTATGAATTGTTTTATAAAGATGATGCACTGGGTGATCCAATGGTCAATGAGTCACTTGCTGTGTCTCTTGGCTGGGCAACCGAAGCACAACTGGCAAGAATGGAAGAGTTGACTCATCAAGTAAATGAGGTGTTAAAAGCGTTATTCGAAGCAGGTGATTTGATACTGGTCGATTTCAAACTAGAGTTTGGTGTGTTCCATGACCGTATCGTCTTAGGGGATGAATTCTCACCAGATGGCTGCCGTATTTGGGATAAAACGACTAAGAAGAAGCTGGACAAAGACCGCTTCCGTCAATCATTAGGCGATGTCATTGAAGCTTATGAAGAAGTGGCTAACCGTATTGGTGTGCCATTAAGCTAGATGTTTGATTGGCACTGCATTGCAGGTCAATCTTTAGCGTAAAAAAAACTGAGCCATGTGCTCAGTTTTTTTATGTAAAAAATTACTGAAACCTTATACAATTTGCACGACTTGTGAGACTACTGTTCTTATAATAAAGATACATACAAAAATAAGGCTTATGGTATGCCGTTTTCAAAACCATCTACTACTGACACTGAGCCTACTATTTTAGAGCCATCATGGTTTACTCGACCAACCTGTGTGGTCGCTGCTGACTTAATAGGTAAAGTGCTGTGTAGAAAGCTGTTAGATACGGATGGCACGCCTAAAATACTACGTATGCGTATCTCAGAAACCGAAGCTTACATCGGTGCGGGCGATCCCGCTTGTCACTCACATGCTGGCAGCCGAACGCCGCGCACTGAAATCATGTATGAGCAAGGTGGCGTTTTTTATGTATATTTGACTTATGGCGTCCATCATATGCTCAATTTAATCAGTGGTGCTATCGATTCCCCTGAGTCAGTGCTGATACGCGCAGGGTTTTTAGCAGAAGATAGTGACCGCCTGCGAGATGAGCAATTATTGAGCTTAGATCAACAACTGATTCATCCCAAGCAGTTCGCTGGTCCCGGTAAGCTGACCAAGCGTTTACAAATCGACCGTGACTTGTATGGCAAATCTATTCATCCAGCATCAGCCGTTTGGATAGAAGAAGACGGTTGCAAGCCGCTAGTATCGCTGCGTCCACGGATTGGCATTGATTATGCGGGCGAGGCAAAAGAGTGGTTATTACGCTACATTTGGACGGACCATCCTTCGTTATCCAAAAAATAGTAAGATTGATAGTTGATGGCTGTTTTTCTAAATAGACTGGAAGGAAGTAATACATGTATAAACTGACCGTTTTTATTCCAGATACAGCATTAGAGCAGGTAAAGTCCGCTTTATTTTCGGCGGGCGCTGGAATGATTGGCAATTATGAACAGTGCTGTTGGCAAGTGCAGGGGACAGGGCAATTTAGGCCACTGGCAGGCAGTAATCCGAATATTGGAGCACATGATCGACTGGAAACCGTTGAGGAATGGCGGGTAGAAATGGTAGTGGCTGATGCTGATATTAAACAAGTCGTCGAGGCGTTAAAGCAGGCGCATCCTTATGAAACACCTGCCTATGATGTGATTGAAGTATTAGACTTTTAGGGTCAGCTCTCAGTCCTCTTTGATATTAATCACGTTATAACTCGGATAGCCAAGCTCGATTTTGTAATCTTCACTGCCGCGTTTGGCTTTTACTTTTATTTTACTGTCACCTTTTTTGTATTTGACGTCTTTGACTCGATAACCCATATTGCTGACTTTATTGGCAGCCCTTTGCTCGATAGCAGGTTGATAAAGCTCTTTATCAATGGAGTTGATGGTCTTCTTGTGCTTTTTGTAGACCTTACTGTCTTTATAAACATCTTCGTAAAGGTCGCCGTAAGCATTGTAACTAGGTCCGGTGACACAGCCAGTCGTTATCGTCAGCAACACTGCAATCATACTGGCGGTAGCAGTGGTTTTTAATAAAGTATGGTGGTTCATCAAATCCTCTTATGATGTCAAAGATGTTTTTGCTGATCTTATAAAAAAGGGTCAAATAAACCAAGGGCTGGCTTATTTGACCAAAGGCATCAAGTAGTCAATGATGCCAAAACTTTATTTAATAGCTTTATTTTACTTATCTCATTTTTAATGCACTTAAATATAGTCGGTTCAATATAATTTAGATTCAAGGAAGGCAGGCGAAAGTACTATAAATAGTAGACTAAGCGAGCCTGATACCGTATCTGATTTATATAGGATTGACTATAACTATCAATTGAATGGAGGACATGCCCTAGTCTTTTTCAATCTTAATCACATTTAAGTTTGGGTAACCAAGTCGTATTTCATATTCTTGCGAGCCACGCTTGGCTTCAATCTCGAACACGCCGCGTCCGTTCTTTTCTTCCAGCTCAATGTCGTTGACCCGATAGCCCATGCCTTGTATTTTATTGATTGCACGTTGCTTAATTGCTGGATAACGCGAGTCTCTTTTAATGCTATCTTCGATATCATCATTTTTATAGTGCTTATTATTCTTATGCTTGCCATTATTTTTATATTTGTCTTTGTTGTAATGGTCTTTGTCATATCTATCGTCTTGCCAAACATTAGACCAAGCTTTTTTATTTGAGCTAATAAGTTTTAGATCAGGATACGTGTATTTTAGCTCGTATGCTTGGTTGTTCTTTTTGGCATAAGCGGTCATTATGCGATTGCCACGGTAGTTATCGGATTTGATATCCATAACCTGATAGCCTTTACGGCGCAGATCAGCGCGTAGCTTTTGACTAATACGATTGTAGTCAGCGTTACCATAATCATCATTACCACCATATACTGGATAATTATCATACCCTGGACCGACGACGGCACATCCAACTGTAGTACCCAACAATGCAACCGCAAGACCAGTAGATATAACGGTCTTAAATGAGAAAGGCTTTAGAGTTTTCATGATCCAATATCCTATAATATTTTTAAATTACTCGTCGCATCATTGCTGGTGATAGCCGAGCACGTACGCACTCTATAGATTGTTCATATAATCGTATTCATAACTTACTGGCAACTCAATTATTACTATCGTCATTACCATTATGCGCTTTGAAATATTTTCTTACATTATCTATCATAATGGACAAAGCTTGATGATTAGTGTCTTTTGCGTTAATAAGTTGTAATCAGGGTAACGAATATGAATCATGTAAGCATATGCTTACACGTAATGACGCTTACGCGACTTAACATCAGGTTAGGAATTAGGCATTATAGTCACACGGCATTAGGGAATGTGACTCAAGGATTGAGTTAACCGCATTAAGGATAATGATTCACTTATTAGCATCAGGATGATAATGATAAGTGGAGTAAGGACACATACCCTTTGCTGCTATCAGTAGTTAATGCTGGTAGTTGTAGTAAAAAGGGCAGGATGCCCAGTATCACAATATACTGAATATTATGCAAGGATGCATGGGAAACAGTAGTGATAGGTAACATGGATGGTTAACAATAAAACCGCATAACAGTTAATTGCTATGCGGTTTTATCGTGTCTGGACTTTGAGTTTTATCTCTTAAAATTATGTGATATAAATCAAGTTGGTGATAAGTCCAGCATAAAAAAACCGCATTAGAAAATAATGCGGTTTTCGTTTAAATAATCTGCTTATAAAATTTTTATCTTCATGCTTCTTACAAGCATGATTATCTACTAGTATTTATGTTCAGTACGCCATGCGTCTACTTCACGTTCAGCATCATCTTTGCTATGACCATAACGTTCTTGAACTTTTCCGACCAATTTATCACGGCTACCTTCAACGTGTAATAAATCATCATCAGTAAGATCAGCCCATTTTTGCTTTACTGAGCCTTTTATTTGGTTCCATTCACCTTTTAGAGTATGTTCGTTCATTTTTATGTTCCTTCTTTTATTATAAAGTTGGTTATTGAGACAATTATTCCATCTGTCTTTAATCGACATTTTACTCAGCTGCTATCAGTACTTATGAATCAGCTAACTGGTGATATCTAATATAAGTGCTCACCATCGCCATGTCTGTATATGCAATGTTGAGAGTGTTGCTCCATTATGGAAATCTGCACAGCTATGTTATGCAGCGTCCATTTGTGTAATGAATGAAGTGTTTTATCAGTGACATACGTAAAGAGAAACAACAAGTCTGGCAATGATTTATAAAAAATGACGTCATCACACGCTGTAAATATAGGAATAAAAAAAGTAGCTGTCATCATAAATATGGCGGCTATTTTTTATGATTGTTTTAGGATGGGTTAAAACGAATCATCAAGAATAAGTAGAGTTAAATATTTAGTAATAGACTTCTTGTTTAAATGGCTATAGCCTTATAGTTGAAATAACAATTGTTTTAGAGATTAAGTTGGGGCAGGTTGATAGTGAATGTACTTAACAGCGTAAGTGCTACAAAATCGGAAACAAATCGCGAGCTGGCAAAGGCGAAAACGCGTCATACGTTACTCAAAAGTGCCTTGCAGCTGTATAGCGTAGAGGGCACTTGTGGTATGAGTATGAATAAAATCGCGAAAGGTGCAGGTATTGCTCAGCCAAGTTTTTATAATCATTTTGATAGTTTAGATGCGTTGCAGCAGGTGTTAAGCAAGCAGCTTAAAGACAACTATTTATCGCCAATGCGCATGGCGTGGGTAGATATGCTTAAAGACTATCCAATACTGTCTAAAGAGGGTTTCAATGAGCGTTGTCAGGAATGTCTAACATTGATTTTTGATGCCGCTTTTCAAAACATCACCTTATTTCAACGTTTGCTCGAAGACAGTCTGCGCTTTGATTCAAACATAGAACGTAACGGGTTGGGAAGTCTAATCATAGAGATAAGAGAAGAGTGGACCAAGATATTTATAGAGGGATTGCAGTCAGCCGAGTGCTCTTTTGACGAATCTGACGTTCATCTCTGTATCGATATCGCTGCCGCCCAAGTACATGAATTGATATTGGGCTGTCATCAACAGCGTTATTCAAGGCAGCAAGCCATTGAGATATTGTGCAAAAACTTTGATGGCGTCTTTAGCCATTTTTTCACCAAAGACAGGCTTAGGATACATGGCTAGTCATCCAGCTTATCAATGTTGCACTTTGACTAATGCTCAATAGTTTTAAGATGAGCAAATTTAGTAACCATATTAAACCTATAAAACCTATAAAACCTATAAAACCTATAAAACCTATAAAACGGAATTTATATAGTGGAATGACTATAGTAAAAAATAACAGGGAGCGCGACCATGGCTAGTGAAAAGAGTCACACGGATGAACAAACACATTTTAGAACCTGCAATTTATGCGAAGCGATGTGCGGTATTGTCATCAAGCACGATGGAAAAAAGATATTATCGATTAAAGGCGATAAAGACGATCCATTTTCTAAAGGGTATATTTGTCCAAAAGCGACTGCTTTGCAAGACTTGCATGAAGACAGTGATCGCCTGCGTCATCCCGTTGAGAGAACGGCTAACGGTTGGAAAGAGATTAGCTGGGCTGAGGCGTTAGATAAAGTGGCAGCTGGTATTCAGTCGGTACAGAAAAAACATGGTCAAAACGCTTTCGGTATTTATCTAGGCAATCCTAATGTCCATAATTTGGGCGGCATGTTAACCATTAAGCATCTATTAACCAGTATCAAGACGCGCAGTCGCTTTTCTGCGACTTCCATCGACCAGTTGCCGCATCACATTGTTAGCATGCATCTGTTCGGGCATATGCTGCGCATCCCTGTGCCTGACGTCAATCGTACCCAATATATGCTCATCATTGGTGGCAATCCGCTGGCGTCTAATGGCAGTATTATGACCGCACCAAATATGCGTCAAAAACTAAAAGATATCAAAGCGCGTGATGGTAAAGTGGTAGTCATTGATCCAAGACGCACTGAAACGGCAGATATTGCTAGCGAGCATCATTTTATCCGCCCAGCGACAGATGTCTTACTCTTGCTTGCCATGCTCAATGAAATCTATTTACAAGGTTATGCAGGCAAGGCACGTGCTAACAATAATAGAGCGGCAGCGCTCGCGCCAGAGATTGAGCGCATTGCAGACTTTGCCAAAGACTATAGCGCCGAGTCCGTTGCTGAGATTACTGGCATTGCGGCAAGCGAGATTAAACGACTCGTCAAAGAATTTTGTGAAGCCGAAAGCTCTGTTTGTTATGGACGCATGGGCGTTTCGGTGCAAGAGTTTGGCTTACTTAGTCAATATCTAATCATGCTGATTAATATTGTCACAGGTCGCTTGGATGAAGTGGGTGGTCTAATGTTCCCCAATCCTGCGGTCGACGTGGTCAATAACTCAGGTCCAGGTTATCTAGGTAAGCGCCATAGCCGCGTGAGTAACTTGCCTGATTTTAATGGCGATTATCCCGTCGTGGCAATGGCGGATGAGATGTTGGTAGAAGGGGCGGGGCAGTTAAAAGGCTTTATGACTGTCGCGGGCAACCCTGTACTCAGCACGCCCAATGGTGAAAAGTTAGATACGGCTTTTGCCAGCTTAGACTTTATGGTCGCTATTGACTACTTTGTCACAGAAACTAGCCGTCATGCCCACATCATTTTGCCGCCGGTATCGCCACTAGAGCGCGATCATTATGACGTCACCTTTAACAATTTTGCTGTCCATAACGTCGCCAAATATTCAAAGGCATTGTTTGCTAAGCAAAGAAGCGCCAAACATGACTGGCAAATTTACTTAGAGCTGGCGAAACGCTTGGATAAAAAAGCCATACTTGCAACCAAAGTCGAACGCCTAATAATAAAAGTTTTGGGTCCGAAATTTGTGCTTAATCAAGGTCTAAAACGTGGGCCTTATAAGGGTCTCAATCTAAAGCAATTGAAGAAAAATCCGCATGGAATTGATTTGGGATCGCTCAAAACCATGCTGCCACAAGCGTTAAAACACAAAGACAAGCAGATTCATCTTAATGTTGATTTTTATCGAGCAGATTTAGAGCGGGTGCAGGAGGTGATGCAGGACTATGATGACAAGCAAATTCTATTGATTGGTCGTCGTCATGTCCGCAGCAATAATTCGTGGCTGCATAACAGCTATCGCTTGGTAAAAGGTAAGCCGCGCTGTACGCTCATGCTGCATCCTGAAACAGCGAAAGAGTACGGTATTGAGGATGGTCAAAACGTGAAAGTAACGTCGCGTGTGGGTAGTGTGACGATCGTAGCAGAAGTGACAGATGAGCTGATGCCCAAAGTGGTGAGTATCCCTCATGGGTGGGGTCACGGCCGTAAAGGTGTGAAGCAAAAGATTGCGCAAGCGCATGCTGGCGTTAGTGTTAACGATTTGACGGACGATACCTTAATCGATCAGCTAAGTGGCAATGCGGCAGTCAATGGCGTACCGGTACAACTGCAAGCAATCGCGCCAGAAGCGACTGATTTGGAGACGGCTGATTCTGATGTTAATTTCGATATGGAATCAGGGAGCGCTGCATAAAATAGTTCTAGAATAAAAGTCTTTCATATAAAGAAAAAAGGCGCTGACTTATATTGGTAGCGCCTTTTTTACATTTCCTATTCTTACGTTTCTTATTCTTACGTTTCTTATTCTTACGTTACTAGGCCAACAAAATCAAAATCGACTGGCGGCGTCTCACCTTGTATTAATAAACTGATCGCCTGCGCCGAACCGCAAGCATGCGTCCAGCCAAGCGTACCATGACCCGTATTAAGCCATAAATTATCAAAACTAGCACCCACATTATGACTGCCATGACGGACTTGACCTCTGTGCGCGCGCCCAATTAACGGCACATTAGAAGGGGTCATCGGACGTAGCCCTGTCCAATATTGCACAGAATTGGCAATGATACCTTTGGGAAACAACTGCTGCACACGGCGGGTAATGGCTGCACAGCGCGTGCTATTTAAATCCAAATTGTAGCCGTTAAATTCTGCCGTTCCAGCGACGCGTAATTTGTCACCAAGGCGTGATGTCACCAGCTTAAACTCATCATCAATGAGACTGACAAAGGGTGCCAGATGCGGGGCGCGAGGGTTGATTTGATAAGTAGCCGAGTAGCCTTTAGCTGGGAAAATAGGTAGATGAATATGCAGCGGTTTCATGAGCGATACGCTATAGCTGCCCAATGCCAGTACATGGCTGTCTGCACTAAAGGTTTGCGCGTTTTCGCCCTTGGGTTGAATGGTAATACTATGCACATGCGGGCGAGCAGAATGGGCGTCTGCGTTTAACGCCAGAATCTCGGTATCGTATAAAAACTTCACGCCAGACTTTATGCAGCGCTCGGCTAAGCGCTGGGTAAATAAATGGGCATTACCCGATTCATCACGGCTGGTATAAGTAGCACCTTTTAGCTTATGAGCAATAGGGTAAAGCGCAGGCTCTAAGTTAACGGCATTATTGATATCGATGACATGACGCTCACAGCCTAACGCTTGCATGCGCTCCGTTGGCGCAATAGCGGCATCAAATTCCGCTTGATTGGTATAAAAATGCATAATACCGCGCGTTTGCTGGTCGTAATCAATACCAATATCAGCACGCAGCTGTTGTAGAGCGTCACGCGAATACAATCCTAAGCGTACCATTTGTACCAAATTGGCATCGGCTTTATCTGCCCGGCATTCTTGCAAAAACTGCATCGCCCACTTAAGTTGCGCCTTATCAGCACGCAAGCGATACAACAGCGGCGCATCCTCGCGAAACAGCCATTTAAGGGCTTTCATTGGAGCCGCAGGGTTTGCCCAAGGGGTTGCGTGCGAGACAGATATTTGCCCACCATTGGCAAATGAGGTCTGCATACCGGCCGCTGGTTCACGCTCAATGACGGTCACATCGTAGCCTGCTTGGCGAAGATACCATGCGGTGGTCACGCCCACCACACCCGCTCCGAGTACCGCAATATGGGTCATAGATTACTCTGCTGCTTTTTTAGTAAAAATGTTTTGAAGAGTACTGCTTATTACGCGTCATTCATTATGCCGCACTATTTTTGGCGCGCAACATCGGCTTGCAGCGCTGGCGGTAAGTCTAATATCGTAAGCTCACTATCGGCTAAATGCTCTGGACGGGCAACGACCAATGCTTTAAAACCATTACCATTAATAGTGTCATCGGCAATCGCATTAACCACATGGATTTTTTCTAGCTTGTCACCGGCTGCTGGCACGTCACCTGCGCCGCTGACATAATGTAAAAACGCTTTTGGCGCTGCCTTAAAATAAATACGGGCAATCACTTCTTGACCAAGATAGCAGCCTTTGTCATAGTCCATACCGCCGCGCTGATGCAGACGCAGCTCTTGTGGCTGAAACAGACCTTGGGTGGCAGCAACTATCCAATAGTTGCCAATGGCAAGACTCGCTTGCATCCACGCTTGGGTATCGGCTGGCGTATTGTGATCTTCTTGATGGCTAAAGGTCGGCACCTCATCAAGCACGCAAGGATAAATGGGCGCCGGCGTACTGGTATCAAACTTTGAAAAGGCACCGAACTTTTTTAAATGGGCTTGAAAAGCCTCAGCGCAATCGGCACTGATAACCACATCATAATGCTTTTCGGCTTGTTTTTTTATCCACAAACCAAAATCAATGCGACCTTTTAGATTGCTAAGCGCCGTTGCTTGATAACTGAGTCCGAGCTTGGTGATATCAGAGGTTAGCTGACCCTGTAAGAATTTTTCTGCATCTTCACCTTGAATCGTTAGTTGAACAAATTGTGGCAATGTTGATGAGAGGGTTGATACGTTTGATTGAGTCATTATTATTATCCTATTCATAAGTCGCTATCGTTATCAGTAGCCATAGCCTCAGATATTGTGGTGAATACTGAGTTGTTAAAGTAATTGTTAAAGTAATTATTGAGGTTTTTGCCATTTAAAGACATATGGTCATCAAACCAAATTTAGTTAAAGCAGAGTACCACAAAACACCGTGTGATAAAAAACGTCCGCTGTAAGACATGAGTGAATCTATACATTGGACACAGAACCGCATTTACGAGCGAAGCGATTGGTTAAAGCTGGCGAGTTACGGTACAATGTTAGCTCTAGAATACACCCAATTTATCACGGCTGACGAGGAAATTATGAGCTTACCCAATTGCCCAAAATGCGATGCTGAATATACGTACGAAGATGGTGCGTTACTGGTATGTCCCATGTGTGCTCATGAATGGACTGCGGCTGAAACCGATGCGGCACAAGCTGAAGAGCAAGACGCGGTCATTCGTGATGCGGTCGGTAATGAGCTGCAAGATGGCGATACCGTCACCGTGATTAAAGACTTAAAAGTCAAAGGCTCATCAATTGTTATTAAAGTTGGTACCAAAGCAAAAGGTATTCGCCTGCTGCCCGATGCCTCTGATGGTCATGATATTGACTGTAAACTTGATGGCTTTGGGCCAATGAAGCTTAAATCATCTGTTGTTAAAAAAGCATAAATTATTAAATGTGCTTTAAAAATCTGCTAAGCATTAACAATAAGCCGCAAAATTATTTTTAATAAAATAAGACAGAACCAATATTAAAGAAATAATAAGTAGAGAATGATTATGAGCACTAAAAACGAACAGCTATTTGCGCAAGCTCGCAAACATATTCCTGGCGGCGTAAACTCGCCCGTCCGTGCCTTTGCTGGTGTTGGTGGCACGCCTATTTTTATGCACCGTGCTAACGGCAGCAAAATTTATGACACCGAAGACAATGCTTACATCGATTATGTCGGCTCTTGGGGTCCAATGATTTTGGGTCATGCGCACCCTAAAGTGATTGATGCCGTTAAAAAAGCGGCTGATGATGGTTTAAGCTTTGGTACGCCAACGCCGTTTGAAACCACTGTTGCCGATAAAATTTGCGAAATTGTCCCAAGCGTTGAGATGATTCGCATGACCAGCTCCGGTACAGAAGCGACCATGAGTGCAATTCGTTTGGCTCGTGGCTATACCCAACGTGACAAAATCGTTAAATTTGAAGGCTGCTATCATGGCCATTCAGACAGTCTGTTAGTAAAAGCTGGTTCAGGCATGCTTGATATCGGTGAGCCAACCTCAAAAGGCGTGCCTGCTGATTTTGCCAAGCATACCATTACGATTCCTTATAATGATCCGCAAGCGATTAAAGACTGTTTTGAGAAATGGGGCGAAGAAGTCGCTTGCGTTATCTTAGAGCCAATCGCGGGCAACATGAACATGGTCATTCCAACACAAGAATTCCATGATACGTTGCGTGCAGAGTGTACCGCCAATGGTGCAGTGCTTATCTTTGATGAAGTGATGACGGGCTTTCGTGTCGGCCTTGGCGGCGCGCAAGCACATTTCGGTATCTACCCTGATTTAACTTGTTTTGGTAAAATCATCGGCGCAGGTCTACCGGTTGGCGCTTTCGGTGGTAAAAAAGAAGTCATGTCTTGTATCGCACCACTTGGCGGTGTCTACCAAGCTGGTACGTTATCAGGAAACCCACTCGCGATGCGTGCTGGTATTGCGATGTTTGAAGACTTAACCGTAGATGGCTTTTATGACGAATTAGCAGCGAAAGTTGATCGTCTGGTAGACGGTTTTCAAGCGGCAGCTGACAAGCATGGTATCAACATGCGTACCAATAAATTGGGCGGTATGTTTGGCATGTTCTTTGTTAAAAACAATGAAACTGACACGCCAAAGAACTTCGATGACGTGACAGAGTGCGATATGACGGTGTTTAACACGTTCTTCCATGGCATGTTGGATCGCGGTATTTATCTGGCACCCTCTGCTTATGAAGCAGGCTTTATGTCAATTAAACACAGCAATGAAGATATTGATGCGTCGATTAAAGCCGCTGACGAGATTTTTGCAGAAATGGCAAAAGCGTAACTGTTTGTTCAGGACCTTATTTATTCAGGACCTTGTTTATTTAAGACCTTGTTTATTTAAGACCTGTTTAAAATGTATGTACTTACAAGAACCAGTATGAGAAATCATGCTGGTTTTTTTTGTGTCCAATATTGATCCTTTTGTGATTTTTACTATAAAAGATAAAGATTTTCTGACGATGACTGCATAAATGAAAAAACCAAGACTAAGACAATTCCTTCTTTGGGTGATTGCAAAATAAACAATAAATTATGCTATTCTGAGATGAATCAAGACAATTGAGCAAGGACGCCAACTGATGACTACAAGCACTAATGATATGCCTAGCAGTAATACGCCACCGTTATGGCAAGCTTCATATGAGAAATATGGAATAAGAAATAATTTAGATGTATTAGAGGACAAGCACAACCTGCTGGATTTATTGCAACCCAAGATAGATCAGCATGGTAATTCTGTGGCTTTTAGTATGGGGCCCGCCACCCTTACCTTTGCACAATTGGATATTGCCAGCCGCCGTTTTGCTGCTTTTTTGCAAGCACAAGGAATCAATAAAGGCGACCGGGTCGCTGTGCAATTACCCAATATATTGCAGTATGCCGTGGTGTTACTTGGTTGTCTGCGAGCAGGCGCGGTATTGGTGAATGTCAATCCGATGTATACCCATTATGAATTGGCGCATCAGCTGACGGATGCTCAAGCTAGTGTGCTGATTGTCCTCGATGGTATGACCTCTGCTTACGATCAGTTAGATGATGCAGTCAAAGCGGAACTGTCATTGGTTGTACATTGTTCCGTCAATCCAAATACTGGACCTGCTGATAACGATATTGCCTTGCTTACCCAACTTGAACCGTCGACCGATACTACTCGTCAATTCAATCAAACCACAGCCGATAATGCTGCAAAAAATATCTCAGAGCAGAATATAAGCTTTGCCCATATTATGAGTGCATACCACGCTGAGCAATATCAGCCTGTTAGTATCGAGCGTGAAGATTTAGCTTTATTGCAATATACGGGTGGCACGACCGGTAAGCCAAAAGGCGCGATGCTCACGCATTACAATGTCATGGCCAATGTCTGTCAGTGTTATGCGATGTTTGGTCATGCGATTGAAGCGGGTCGTAGCGAGCAGATTAAAATACTCAATCCGTTGCCGCTTTATCATATCTTCTCATTTACCGTTTGCGGCTTACTAGGTATTTATGGCGGCTGGGAAGACATACTGGTCACCAATCCGCGTGATATAGATGGATTAGTCAATACCATCGAGCAGCATCGTCCGCATGTCATTCCTTCGGTTAATACCTTATTCATTGGTATGCTGCATCATCCAAAGTTTGCCAACCTTGATTTTAGTCGCTTGGCACTATCTATCGGTGGCGGCACCGCAATTATAAAAGCCGTATCTGATCAGTGGCAACAAGTCACTGGTATGATTATCAATGAAGGTTACGGCATGTCCGAAACTGCACCAGTTATCTCTTTTAATCCACCTGGTATAGATCATTTCAACGGTAGCGTTGGTCTGCCACTTGCGATGATGGATATTAAAATCATTGATGAACAGGGTGCAACTTGTGCAATAGGTACACGGGGCGAGGTTTGTATTAAAGGCCCGCAGGTCATGCGTGGTTACTGGCAACGAGACAAGGCAGATACTTTTACAAAGGATGGCTACTTTAAATCAGGTGATATTGGTGTGCTAGATGAACATGGATTTTTGACGCTGGTGGATCGCAAAAAAGACATGATACTGGTTTCAGGATTTAACGTCTATCCAAACGAAGTGGAAGCGGCATTGACAG
>Ga0208435_100332_pt1 | contig 13949 bp, 10 predicted proteins | sample 24_taG_FD_184097 | JGI IMG/M metagenome (GOLD analysis project Ga0208435, IMG submission 184097) | Marine viral communities from Cariaco Basin, Caribbean Sea - 24_WHOI_OMZ (SPAdes) (version 2) | ecosystem: Environmental > Aquatic > Marine > Oceanic | place: Caribbean Sea: Cariaco Basin...
GCAGCTGAAAGAGCCGGTAATGCGGCTGCTGAATACGGCCTTAAAAACCTGGACGTAGAGGTTAAGGGTCCTGGGCCCGGACGTGAATCTGCAGTTCGTGCTCTGAATGGGTGCGGCTACAAGATCACTAACATCACTGATGTGACGCCGATTCCCCATAACGGTTGTCGTCCGCCCAAAAAGCGCCGCGTCTAACACAGGAGACAGTGAAATATGGCTCGTTATATAGGCCCGAAGTGCAAGCTGTCTCGTCGTGAAGGGACAGATCTTTTTCTGAAGAGCGGTGTTCGCGCGCTCGATTCCAAGTGCAACATCGAGACTCCGCCGGGTATGCACGGCGCGCGTCGCGGTCGTCTGTCCGAGTACGGCTTGCAGCTTCGCGAGAAGCAAAAGGTTCGTCGTATCTACGGTGTGCTTGAGAAGCAGTTCCGTGGGTACTACAAAGAGGCAGCCCGTCGGAAGGGTGCAACCGGTGAAAACCTGCTGCAACTTCTGGAAGGCCGTCTGGATAACGTTGTATATCGCATGGGCTTTGGTTCTACCCGTGCTGAGTCCCGTCAGCTCGTTTCTCACAAAGCGATCCTGGTTAACGATAAGCCGGTAAACATTCCGTCTTATCAAGTTAAAGCAGGTGATGTTGTGAGTCTGCGCGAGAAGGCCAAGAACCAGTTGCGCGTTAAAGGCGCTCTGGAACTGGCTAGCAGCCGCGCGCCGGTGAGCTGGGTAGAGGTTGACGCCAACAAGATGTCCGGCGTTTACAAGTCAGTACCTGAGCGTACTGAACTGCCTGCCGACATCAACGAGAACCTCATCGTCGAGCTTTACTCTAAGTAAAGCCCAGTTAGCAACGATAGCAGATAGGGGCGTCTATGCAGCGTTCAGTACATGAGTTATTGACACCTCGTACGATCGACGTGAAAGAGTCCGGCGCTTTGCGTGCCAAGGTTACACTGGAGCCGCTCGAGCGCGGCTTCGGTCATACCCTGGGCAGTGCGCTTCGTCGTATTCTTCTGTCTTCGATGCCAGGCTGCGCCGTGACTGAAGCACAGATCGACGGTGTCCTGCACGAGTACAGTGCCATCGAGGGTGTCCAGGAGGACGTCATTGAGATTCTTTTGAACCTCAAGGGCGTTGCCGTAAAGATGAACGGACGTGATGACACTGAGCTGACACTCAGCAAAAAAGGTCCGGGCGTTGTAACTGCTGGCGATATCACGTTGGATCACGACGTTGAAATTGCTAACCCGGAACACGTTATCTGTCACCTGAGCGAGAACGGCGAACTGAACATGCGCTTGCGCGTGTCTCGTGGTCGCGGTTACGAGCCGGCTGATCAGCGTGGACTGGACGAGGACGAAACTCGTGCCATTGGGCGTTTGCAGCTTGATGCTACGTTCAGCCCGGTTCGCCGAGTGTCTTATGCGGTTGAAAGTGCACGGGTTGAGCAGCGTACAGATCTCGACAAGCTTGTTATTGATCTGGAGACTAACGGTACGATCGATCCGGAAGAAGCGATTCGCCGGGCCGCGACTATCCTCCAGCAGCAATTGGCTGTATTCGTCGATTTCGATCATGAGAAAGAGCCAGAGCGTGTAGAAGAAGAGGAAGAAATTGATCCGATTCTGTTGCGTCCGGTTGATGATCTTGAGTTGACTGTACGTTCGGCTAACTGCTTGAAGGCAGAAAACATTTACTATATCGGCGATCTAATTCAGCGCACAGAAGTGGAGCTGCTGAAGACGCCTAACCTTGGCAAAAAGTCGCTGACCGAGATCAAGGACGTTCTAGCGTCCCGTGGTCTGTCACTGGGAATGCGTCTTGATAACTGGCCGCCGGCAAGCCTTCGTGGTGATGACCGGGTTCTGGGCGGTTAATCGCCGATTAGTTTAAGGTAAGGAATCAGAGCAATGCGTCATCGTAAGAGTGGTCGTAAGTTCAACAGGACCAGTGCGCATCGCAAGGCCATGTTCCGTAACATGACTGCGTCACTGGTTGAGCACGAGCTGATCAAAACGACGCTCCCGAAAGCGAAAGAATTGCGTCGGGTAGCAGAGCCATTGATCACGCTCGCAAAGAATGATTCGGTTGCAAACCGTCGTCTGGCGTTTTCACGCCTGCGTAGCGATGCAGCGGTAGCTAAGCTTTTCAACGAGCTGGGCCCCCGTTACAACGAGCGACCGGGTGGATATCTTCGAGTTTTGAAGTGCGGCTTCCGTGCTGGCGACAATGCCCCTATGGCATTTGTCGAACTGGTCGGCCGTCCTCTGGACATCGAAGCTGAAGAGATGGGCGACGACGAGTAAAATCGTTTAGGCTATTTCTTGAAAAAAACCGGGATCCGAAAGGTTTCCGGTTTTTTTGTGTCTCGAATTTTGGTTTCAGGCGGCGTTCAAACTTGGCGGGCTGGCCCGGGAAGCTGGGTTTATTTTCTTTGGAAAAATAACTCGCTTGCGCTCAGACATCTTTTTCCGGCAGAAAATAAACCCAGCATCCCAGGCCGACGTAGCGTTGTGCTGTTTTCCTTATTTTTCTAGCATCGGCTTTAGGTATTTTCCGGTGTGGGAGTTAGCGGTATTTGCTACTTCTTCCGGCGTTCCTTCCGCAATGATTTGCCCACCTCCTGAGCCACCTTCCGGGCCCAGATCGACAATCCAGTCCGCGGTTTTGATCACGTCCAGGTTGTGTTCGATCACCACGATGGTGTTGCCATGGTCACGTAGCCGCTGGAGGACGTTCAGTAACTGTTGAATGTCGTAGAAGTGTAGGCCAGTTGTTGGCTCGTCCAGGATGTATAGAGTCTTGCCGGTGTCTCGTTTGGAGAGCTCTTTAGCGAGCTTCACACGCTGTGCCTCACCACCAGACAATGTGACCGCACTTTGTCCCAGGCGGATGTAGGACAGGCCTACGTCGATGAGTGTCTGTAGTTTCCGGGCCAAGAAGGGTACAGCGTCGAAGAATTCGCGGCCTTCCTCCACCGTCATGTCGAGCACTTCGTGGATGTTTTTGCCTTTGTAGCGGACTTCCAGGGTTTCCCGGTTGTAGCGTTTGCCTTTACAGATGTCGCAGGGAACGTACACGTCGGGCAGGAAGTGCATTTCTACTTTTATGACGCCATCGCCTTGGCAGGCTTCGCAGCGTCCGCCTTTGACGTTAAACGAGAAGCGGCCGACTTTGTAGCCCCTCGACCGGGCTTCCTGGGTTCCCGCGAACAATTCTCTGATCGGTGTAAACAGCCCGGTGTAGGTGGCCGGGTTCGAGCGGGGTGTTCTGCCGATGGGGCTCTGGTCGATGTCGATGACTTTGTCCAGGTGCTCCAGCCCTTTCAGATGCTTGTAGGGGGCATGGCTCAAACTGGTGGCTTTGTTGAGCTTCGCGGCTGCGACAGGGTACAGCGTGCTGTTGATCAGGGTGGACTTGCCAGAACCCGAAACGCCGGTTATGCAGGTCATGATGCCTAGCGGAAGTGTCAGTGTGACGTCCTGCAGGTTGTTTCCTGTCGCGCCCGTCAGTACGAGATTTTTTCCGTTGCCTTTGTTCCTTTCGGGCGGTATTGCGATGCTTTTTTCGCCACTCAGGTATTGGCCGGTTAAGGAATCTTTGTTGCTTATGATGTCGCCCGGGGTGCCTCTGGCGACCACTTGACCGCCATGTACACCTGCACCGGGGCCGATGTCGATAACGTAATCGGCGGCGCGGATCGCATCTTCGTCGTGTTCAACGACAATGACGGTGTTGCCCAAATCCCGCAGGTGGGTAAGGGTGGCTAGTAGCCGATCGTTATCCCGCTGGTGCAGGCCTATGGAAGGCTCGTCGAGGATGTACATGACACCGACCAAACCTGCACCGATCTGGCTGGCCAAACGAATTCGTTGTGCTTCACCGCCGGACAGCGTGTCGGCGCTTCGTTCCAGCGTCAGGTATTCGAGGCCGACGTTAACTAAAAACTGGAGCCGTTCCCGAACTTCTTTCAGGATCTTGTCAGCGATTTCACCTTTCCGCCCGGGTAGGGTCAACTCCCCAAAATAATGGTGCGCTTCGCCTACCGGCATGCGAGTCACGTCAGGTAGGTTTTGCTCTTTGATAAAGACGTGCCGGGCGCTCTGTCTCAATCGCGAGCCGTGGCAGTCTTTACACGGCTGGGTGCTGAGGTTTCGGGCCAACTCTTCGCGCATGCTTTGCGATTCTGTTTCCCGGTATCGGCGCTCGAGATTGGGCAGAATGCCTTCGAACGGGTGCGCCTTTTCGATGATCTGTCCGCGCGAGTTGACGTACCGGAACGTCACGTCTTCCGCTCCGGTGCCGTGCAACAGGGCTTTCTGGAAGTCTTCGGGCAGTTCGTCCCATGGGGTTTCCAGGTCCATGCCGTAGTGCTCGGCAACGCTGGTGAGCATCTGAAAATAATAGACGGCGCGGCGATCCCATCCTTTTATGGCGCCTGACGCCAGAGTTGCTTCAGGGTGCTGAATGATTTTCTCGGGGTCGAAAAACTGGCGGACGCCAAGTCCGTCGCAGGTGGGGCAGGCGCCCGCTGGGTTGTTGAAGGAAAACAGCCGAGGTTCCAGCTCGCTCAATGAATAACCGCACTGGTTGCACGCGTAACGCGCGGAAAAGGTGTGCTCTTCGCCGTCGCTCGACATGGGGGCGACGAGGGCGATGCCGTCGGAAAGATCAAGGGCGGTTTCAAAGCTCTCTGCGAGCCGCTGCTCCAATCCTGGTTTAACTTTGAAGCGATCAACCACCACGTCGATCTGGTGTTTGCGCTTTTTGTCGAGCGCGGGTACGTCATCGATATCATAGACGGTGCCGTCTACGCGAAGCCGAATAAATCCTTGGCTGCGCATGGTGTCGATCACTTGCAGGTGTTCGCCTTTACGATCCCGGATCACGGGCGCGAGAATCATCAGTTTGCTGTCTTCGGGGAGTGCCAACACCTGATCGACCATTTGGCTGACAGTTTGTGCTTCCAATGGCTGGTGATGATCCGGGCAGCGTGGCTCACCTGCACGGGCAAACAACAATCGCAAATAATCGTAGATTTCGGTAATGGTCCCCACGGTTGAGCGCGGGTTGTGCGAAGTGGATTTCTGTTCAATGGAAATCGCTGGTGACAGGCCTTCGATATGGTCCACGTCGGGTTTTTCCATCATAGACAGAAACTGCCGCGCATAGGTCGACAAGGATTCTACGTAGCGACGCTGACCTTCAGCGTAGAGCGTGTCGAAAGCCAGGGACGACTTACCGGAGCCTGATAACCCGGTAATCACGATGAGTTTGTCCCGTGGCATATCCAGGTCGATGTTTTTCAGATTGTGGGTGCGCGCGCCCTTGATCTGGATATGGTCCATAACACCTCGCTTCCGATAAAAAACGAACAGTATATCGTTTTCAGAAGGGCGCGGCTAAGTTGCCGACTCTACGTAGGATCCACCCCAATGTGAGTAGTCCCGTCGAAGCCTGGGTTCTGGTACAATGCGCGCCTCGCGGCCCAGGGTCGCCACCCTATTCATTCACTCCGGCACGGGTTATATGGACGCGCTAGAAAAACGCTCAGTCGCAGCTTTGGCTTCAGTCTACGCCATGCGTATGCTGGGGCTGTTTATGGTTATGCCGGTGTTTGTGCTGCTGGGCAGTGATTTGCAAGGAGCGACACCGGCACTGATAGGCTTTGCGATCGGAGCATACGGTTTAAGCCAGGCGCTTTTGCAAATTCCATTCGGCTTGATGTCGGATCGGGTCGGCCGAAAACGAATGATTTATGTCGGCCTGATTTTGTTTGCAGCGGGCAGTGTCCTTGCCGGCGCTGCAGACTCAATTTACGGGGTGATCGCAGGGCGAATACTGCAAGGTGCGGGGGCCATCGCCAGCGTGTTGATGGCGATGCTCAGTGACTTGACTCGAGAAGAGCAGCGCACCAAGGCGATGGCGACGGTTGGTATCTCCATTGGCTTGTCTTTTTCCGTTTCTCTGGTTGTGGGGCCTTTGCTTGGCGCGGCTTGGGGCTTGTCCGGCATTTTCTACACGACCGCTGTGCTGGCCTTACTGGCGTTAATTGTGGTGGCAAAGGTTGTTCCTACACCGCATCAGCATACCGTGAGTGCCGAAACCCATCCCGCCCGCGAGATGGTAGGGAAGGTCCTGGCGGATGGCCGGTTGTTGCGGCTGGATTTCGGTATTTTTGCCCTGCATTTTGCGTTGACCGCGCTGTTTCTGGTGTTCCCGACCATTCTTAAGGAACAGCTCGGTTTGGCCGCCAGTTCACATTGGTGGTTTTATCTGACGGTGATGGTGACTTCTTTTTTTGCCATGGTGCCGTTTATCATCATTGGTGAGAAAAAGCGTAAAATGAAACCCGTGCTCTGTGGCGCAATTGCGTTGTTGGCTGTAGCAACGGCTGCAATGACTGGCGTGACGGATAGCCTGGTCTTCGCGTGGGTGGTTTTGTTCTTCTTTTTCATGGCGTTCAATTTGCTGGAAGCCAGTTTGCCGTCATTGATCAGCAAGGAAGCACCTGCGGCGAGCAAGGGCACGGCGATGGGTGTGTATTCCACGTCTCAGTTTTTGGGGGCGTTTCTGGGAGGAGCGTTAGGCGGCTATTTGTTGCAGCAAACCGGCTTGAATGGAGTGTTGTGGTTGATGGCGGGCGCATTAACCATTTGGTGGCTGGTCGCTCTGACCATGCCGGCGCCAAGCTACACCGCTAGTTTGGTGGTTCAGTTGAGCAATACGCTCTCAATACCTTTTGACGATATCGATCGACGTTTGCGAGGCCTGTCTGGCGTGGCGGATGTGGTTATTGTTGAAGAAGCCTCGACGGCTTATTTGAAGGTGGATCGTCAGCACTTTAACGAAGATCAACTTGCGCACCTGGAATTTGTGCGGCAGGGTGACAATACTTAAACATTGGATGCCTGCAGGGAACGCAGGTGTTCGGTCAAAATACACCAGGAGCAGAACATGGCACGAGGCATAAACAAGGTAATTCTGATCGGCAACCTGGGCCAGGACCCGGATACCCGATACACCCCGAACGGCAACGCGGTGGTTAACCTGAACCTGGCGACCGACGAAAGTTACAAGGATCGCCAGACGGGGCAGATGGTCCCAAGAACCGAGTGGCACCGGGTTGTCATCTTCGGAAAGGTGGCCGAAGTGGCCGGGCAATACCTGCGTAAAGGGTCAAAGGTCTATATCGAAGGGCGCCTGCAAACCCGTAAGTGGCAGGGTCAGGATGGGCAGGATCGTTACACCACAGAGATTGTTGTGGATATTAACGGCCAGATGCAGATGCTGGATAGCCGCGGAAGTGAAGGTGGCATGAATCAAGGCGCTCCGCAAGGTCGCCCGCAGCAGCAACCCCAAGCGTCTCAGCAGCAGTACAATGCACCGCAGCAGCCGCAACAACAGGGTGGTTACAACAACCCTGCGCCACAGCAGCAGTCGGGTAGCATGCCTGAGCCTATTGATGACTTTGACGACGACATCCCCTTCTAAGACGGAATCGCGTATAAAAAACCCGAGCAGCTGCTCGGGTTTTTTATAGCCATCGCTTTATCGGATTCACCGTTACTCTTCCAGTGTTTCCGGATGGTCCAAACCCAGCTCATTGATCTTGCGAGTTAAGGTATTGCGGCCCCAGCCGAGCAAAATCGAGGCGTCTCGGCGCCGTCCACCGGTGTGCTTCAGAGCGGTTTCGATCATAATCTTCTCAAACTCCGGTACGGCTCGATCCAGTACCCCTTTTTTGCCCCGCTTTAATTCCTGTTCTGCCCAGTTTTTCAGGCCTTCCTGCCAGGTTTGGCCAATGGCATCGTTCTCGGACTCGGCTTGATCCAGGAGTTCCGGAGGTAAGTCCGCGACATGAATTTCGCGACCACTTGCCATCACCGTGAGCCATCGGCAGGTGTTCTCCAGCTGACGAACGTTGCCCGGCCAAGGCAGTGTAGAGAGATACTCTTCGGCATCTTTTCGCAGGATTTTGGGTTCAACGGCTAGTTCTTTGGCGGCTTGTTCAAGAAAATGCTGAACAAGACGGGGGATGTCTGCGCGCCGCTCAGCCAGTTTCGGCAGATGAATCCGAATCACGTTCAGACGGTGGAACAAGTCCTCCCGGAAGCTGCCTGCATTCACCAGTTTCTCAAGATCCTGGTGGGTAGCGGCAATGATGCGGACATCCACTTTGATGGGGGTGGTGCCGCCCACCCGGTAAAACTCTCCGTCTGCCAGAACCCGCAGCAGTCGGGTTTGGGTGTCGGCCGGCATGTCGCCGATTTCGTCCAGAAACAAGGTGCCGCTATTGGCTTGTTCGAAACGCCCCTGTCGGGTGCCGCCGGCACCGGTGAAGGCGCCTTTTTCATGGCCAAACAGTTCCGACTCAATAAGATCTTTAGGGATGGCCGCCATATTTAATGCAATAAACGGGCTTCGGGCGCGGGGACTGTGGTTGTGTAGTGCCTGAGCAACCAGCTCTTTGCCAGTGCCGCTTTCGCCGTTGATCAACACGGTGATGTTCGAATTTGAAAGTCGCCCTATGGCCCGAAACACTTCTTGCATGGCCGGTGCTTCGCCAATGATTTCGGTGCTCTTTCGTACTTCTTCGACGTGTGGCTCGGCGGAAGCTCGTTGTTCATGGCTGTGAGCGATGGCGCGTTTGACCAGGGCCACCGCTTCATCCACGTCAAACGGTTTGGGCAGGTATTCAAACGCGCCGGTCTGGTAACTGGTAACAGCGCTGTCCAAGTCCGAGTGGGCGGTCATGATGATGACCGGAATATCCGGGTGCAGCGCGACAATCCTTGAGAGTAAGGTGATGCCGTCTACTCCGGGCATACGTATGTCGCTGACAATAGCGTCGGGCCGCTCGTGCTCCAGGCGGGCAATAATGCCTTCGCCGCTGTCAAATGCCTGCACGTGTAAGCCGGCTTGGCTTAGCGCCCGCTCAAGGACCCAGCGAATACTTTTGTCGTCATCGATGATCCAGACGTTTTCTGGCTGATTCATAGCGTGTCCTCCAGAGGCAGGAAGATAATAAAGTCGGTTTTTCCTGGCTCGCTTTCACATTCCACCAAGCCTCGATGCTGGCCGATGATGCTTTGGGTGATCGAAAGCCCTAAGCCTGTGCCCGATGCCCGGCCACTGATCATGGGGTAAAAAACGTTTTGCAGCAGGTCAGCCGGAATGCCGGGGCCGTTGTCGATAATGTCGATGCGGCAAACCAGTCGGTGGCGTTGATGACCGATGGTGAACTGCCTCAGAGTGCGAGTGCGGAAGGTGATAGTGGGAGCTTTTGCTGGGTCTGATGCGTGCTCGTTTTCAAAAGCAGCTTCCATAGCGTTTCGGGCTATGTTCAAGACCGCTTGAATGAGTTGTTCTTTATCGCCCGGGAATTCCGGGATACTGGGGTCATAATCTCTTAGAAGCTGAACCTTGCCCCGGCTTTCGGCTTCAATCAGGGTGCGTACTCGCTCCAGAATTTCGTGAATGTTGGTGGGTGCGATTTTCAGGGCTTTATTGGGCCCAAGCATGCGATCCACCAGGCTCCGCAATCGATCGGCTTCATTGATAATAACGTGGGTGTATTCTCGTTGGTCGTCACTGGCCAGTTCTCGGGCGAGCAGTTGCGCTGCGCCTCGAATGCCGCCCAGAGGGTTTTTGATTTCATGAGCCATGCCACGTACGAGAATGCGCGACGCTTCTTGCTGGGAGATGATGTCTTCTTCCCGGCTGATGCGCAGCTGGCGGTCTATCGGTTGCAGTTCAATTAATAATTCAATTGGGTCAATGCTGAGAGGGCTCACGGAATAGTCCACCATCAGACGTGATCCGGTCAACAAGGCGAACTCGGCTTCACGACGTGTGTAGGACTGACCATTTTTTGCAGCGGCGTGCAGAGTTCTTAAAGCATTTCCTGAATCGATCAAAACGTCATGCAGCGGTGTGCCCTGCGTTCGCATGAGGCTCGTTTCGAACAGGTTTTCGGCGGCCGGGTTCAGGTAGCGAATCGTAAGATCATCGCCCAGAACCAGAACGGCGGTCGTCAGGCTATCGAGGATGTTTTTATACCCGGCGTTCAGGGTGGTAGACGGTCGAAACGACATGCAATGATCCCGTTGGGCGCTTATGGTCATGGCTATGATTTAGCAATAAACGAACCAGTTTTTCTGTCTCGTCTAACTAACCGTGATTTTGCGAGATTGGGCACCCGGAGAGGGCTTGTTGTGCTATCAATCGAGGCACGTAAGCTAATAAAGCTGCAAGCGGGCCGGGTTTGGCCCATTGGTTGCCTGCAGCATGGCACCAAATCAGTGCGCTCGCACTAATTTGGTGCAATTTGTTTTACTGTGCAACAGAGGGGCGGTGCACTGTAAAGCGAATGGGCTGGCCAGTTTTAACCTGTACGCCGTTTCGATCGATGATGTGGGCGACGGCATTGTGGGTGCCCCGATCGATGTTCGGGACGGTGACGGAGCCTGAGGTGCTTTGGCCGACCGGCTGACCGTCGAGTGCGATTTCGTATTTGTGGCCTGGCTTCAGGCCAGGGCTGCTTTGAACTTCAAAGGTGACCGTGCCGTTGCCACTGTGAAAGGCTTGGTCATCTTGGGGGTAAGCGAAAGCGAGACTGTCATACGAGGCACCTTGGCGTTCAACCTCTTCGCGCAGTTTGCGGGTTTCGCGCACGGCTTCCGGTTTCGGCAAAGTGATGGTGGTGACGGGTTTCACTTTAACCGTTTCGCCGCCCTTGATGGGTTCGTCGGAGAAAGTAACGTTGCCTTGTGCATCGACGTGGCGGTACACCTCCGCCCAACTGGTAGAGGCGGCAAGTAGCAGCATTCCGGATGCGAGCGTGACGAGAATTTTCATGATGATGACCTGTGCTCTGGATAACTCATTTGATTATCCGGCGCAGCGGAAGGGATATCAACGTTGCGGGTGGCTCGCTTGGTTACATCTCGTTAAGGGCGACAGGTGTTGATTGGGTTTTGTGGAACCGGCCACAAAAAAACCCGCCGAGGCGGGTTTTTCGCTGCTTCAAAACACCTCAGCGGTGCATTGAATTAGCAGGAGTAGTACAGCTCGAATTCGACCGGGTGAGTGGTCATGTTGATGCGCTCAACTTCGGCACGCTTCAGGTCGATGTAGCCAGCAATCATGTCTTCAGTGAACACGCCGCCACGGGTCAGGAACTCGTGATCGTCCCGTAGGGCATCCAGAGCTTCTTGCAGTGTTTCGGCAACCTTCGGAATGTTCAGGGCTTCTTCTTTCGGCAGGTCGTAAAGGTCTTTGTCCATGGCATCGCCAGGGTGGATTTTATTCTGAATGCCGTCCAAGCCAGCCATCATCAGTGCGGCGAAGGCCAGGTACGGGTTAGCGGCCGGGTCAGGGAAGCGAACTTCAACACGACGGGCTTTGGCGCTGTTCACGTACGGGATACGGATAGAGGCTGAACGGTTACGGGCAGAGTAGGCCAGCATAACCGGTGCTTCGTAGCCTGGTACCAAACGCTTGTAGCTGTTGGTGGCCGGGTTGGTGAATGCGTTGATTGCCTTGGCGTGCTTGATGATGCCGCCAACGTAGTACAGAGCTTCGTCGCTCAGGCCGGCGTAGCTGTCGCCCGCGAACAGGTTCTTGCCGTCTTTGCTCAGCGACATGTGAACGTGCATGCCGGAGCCGTTGTCGCCAACGACCGGCTTAGGCATGAAGGTAGCCGTCTTACCGTAAGCGTGGGCAACGTTGTGTACGCAGTACTTCAGGATTTGTACTTCGTCTGCTTTCTTGGTCAGGCTGTTAGGGCCTACGCCAATTTCACACTGGCCGGCGGTGCCGACTTCGTGGTGGTGAACCTCAATAGTCAGGCCCATTGATTCCATAGCTGCACACATAGCGCCACGAAGATCGTGCAAGCTGTCTACCGGTGGTACCGGGAAGTAACCACCCTTAACGCCCGGACGGTGACCGATGTTGTTGCGGTCGAAGTCTTCGCCGGAAACCCAGGCGGCTTCTTCTGAATAGAGCTCGTACATAGAGCCCTGCATGTCCGTTTTCCATTTAGCGGAATCGAAGATGAAGAACTCAGGCTCCGGGCCGAACAAAGCGCCATCGGCGATGCCGGTGGACTTCAGGTATTCTTCAGCGCGCTGGGCAACAGAGCGAGGGTCACGCTCATAACCTTGCATGGTGGTCGGTTCCACGATGTCGCAGGTAATATTAATGGTGGCTTCTTCGGTGAACGGGTCCAGAACGGAGCTGCTGTCATCCGGCATCAGGATCATGTCGGATTCGTTGATGCCTTTCCAGCCAGCGATAGAAGAGCCGTCAAACATTTTGCCGTCGGCGAAGAAGTCTTCGTCAACCTCGGAGGCGGGCAGGGTTACGTGTTGTTCTTTGCCGCGTGTGTCGGTGAAACGCAGGTCGACCCATTTGACTTCGTGCTCTTTGATCAAATCAACAGTCTTGGACATTGTGCATGCTCCGTAAGTTATACATATTCGTTGTGCCGGATCGTTCAGCGAACTGAGGCCCGATCTGCTTGCAGGTGAGGGGAGCTTATCAGAAGCCGGTGACCCTTACCTTTCAATTGCGGCTGATTCTACCTAAGCAAGGGGCTTGCCAGTTTGCCGATATCGCCTCACAAAAGCGCAGCGGTGGGGGTTCCGGACGATATCGGGGCGTTCGAGGCAGAGGTTTTCCGGGTTTTTGGATGTTAAGCGTGCTCTAAAATGGTGCATGGTGCGGATAATTGCCTGAAATCGGTGCGCTTCGTGATTGATTACATATTAAGCACTAATCTTCATATTATCGACATGGACTTTTCGATATACTGCGTCCCGCTAATTTCTGCAGGATACCAGTTGTGATTGATAAGCTTAGAAACGTTGCCATTATTGCCCACGTAGACCACGGTAAAACGACCCTGGTTGACCAATTGTTGCGCAAGTCCGGTACCTTGGACCGTAAAGAGCTCGAAAACGAGCGTGTTATGGATTCCAACGACCAGGAGAAAGAGCGTGGCATTACCATTCTGGCGAAGAACACCGCGCTGAAGTGGAAAGACTACGACATCAATATCGTGGACACCCCGGGACACGCTGATTTCGGTGGCGAAGTTGAGCGAGTCATGAGCATGGTAGACAGTGTTCTGCTCGTGGTCGATTCTATTGACGGCCCCATGCCCCAAACACGCTTCGTGACGCAAAAAGCGTTCGCGGCAGGTTTACGCCCGATTGTTGTTGTGAACAAAATTGACCGTCCGGGCGCGCGCCCTGACTGGGTTGTGGATCAGGTGTTTGATCTGTTCGATAACCTGGGTGCAACCGACGAGCAGCTCGATTTCCCGATCGTATACGCCAGTGCCCTGAACGGCATTGCCGGTATGGATCACGAAGACCTGCAAGACAACATGGATGCCGTTTTTCAGGCTATCGTGGATTATGTGCCAGCACCTGATGTTGATCTGGACAAGCCGTTTCAGATGCAGATTTCCCAGCTGGACTACAACAGCTTCCTGGGTGTGATCGGTATCGGCCGCATCGCACGCGGTAAAGTTGCGACCAATACGCCGGTTGTGGCGATCGGTGCTGACGGTAAAAAACGCAACGGTCGAATCCTCAAGATCATGGGCCACTCCGGTCTGCAGCGCGTGGAAGTCGATGAAGCGCAGGCGGGCGACATCGTGTGTGTCAGTGGTCTGGACCAGCTCTTCATCTCTGACACCTTGTGTGATCCTTCGAATGTTGAAGCGTTGCCTGCACTGACCGTTGACGAACCAACGGTTTCAATGACTTTCCAAGTCAATGATTCTCCGTTTGCTGGTAAAGAAGGCAAATACGTAACCAGCCGTAATATTAAAGAGCGTTTGGAAAAAGAGTTGCTGCACAACGTAGCGCTGCGTGTTGAAGAAGGCGACTCTGCGGACAAGTTCAAAGTGTCCGGGCGTGGTGAGCTGCATCTGTCGG
>Ga0208435_100333_pt1 | contig 13898 bp, 11 predicted proteins | sample 24_taG_FD_184097 | JGI IMG/M metagenome (GOLD analysis project Ga0208435, IMG submission 184097) | Marine viral communities from Cariaco Basin, Caribbean Sea - 24_WHOI_OMZ (SPAdes) (version 2) | ecosystem: Environmental > Aquatic > Marine > Oceanic | place: Caribbean Sea: Cariaco Basin...
CTTGCATCGCCTCGAATAAGGCTACCATCATGCCCAGGTCCCCACCACGTTGGAATCTTACCCGCGATTAACCATTGATTGGCTGCGGTACCAGCAAGGTAAGAACCTTCAAAGCTAACATCTGAGCTGTCATCGATAAGTTTGTCATTTTTTAAATTGGCTTGTAAATTAAATTCCCACTCCGCTTCGCTAAGCGACACGCCAACGCTTGCTTGTTGACCGGCAAGTTGATCATCAGCAAACTTTTGTGGTAGCTGATCTCTGTCGGTTTGTATATGCAGTACTGCCGACCCTTTTACCACTGAGTTGCGGTTCTGATTCAATCGCGCTTGTACCGACTGCAGGATCTGCTGCTGCGCTGGCGTCTGGGCATTGGCCGTATTCAAAGCGCGTTTAATCTCATTGGCAGTCAGCGGCCAAGTACTGGTGCTAATCTGCACGACCCCTTGAGTATTCAGCCAATCAAGATCTGCCTTAAGCTTTAGATCGTTCATATATAGGTTTTGTGCAGATGCCAACATCGACACTGATGATAAGACACTCAAACTTAGGACCAGACTTAGCTTTTTATACATGATAGGTTACTTCCAAATAACTAAAATTATATTCATTTTCATTTAACTGCATCGCCACTACCTTTACCTAAAGCAGTACGCAGTATATAAGAAAAATAGTTTTTAAGATTGAGATTATCAATCATTTCTTTGTCTTTTTTAGCTAAGCGTTCAGGTGTGGACATATCGATACCACTCAATTGAGCCAGACCCGTAATACCTGGTAAGACCTCATAAACTCCCATCTTATCTCTAGCCGCGATAAGATCCTTTTGATTAAAAAGGTTAGGTCTCGGACCTACCAAGCTCATCTCACCTTTTAATACATTGATAAGCTGTGGTAGCTCATCTAGCTTTGTTTTACGTAATACTTTGCCCAATTTAGTTATCGAAGTATTGTCAACAAGGTGACTAGCAACAGACTCCGTGTTCAACTTCATCGTACGAAACTTAATCAGTTTAAATGGTTTTTGATCCTTACCCACTCGTTCTTGAATAAATAAAGGCGAGCCTGTATCTAAATAACCAATAGCGGTCGCACTAATTAACAATGGTGAGGCTACTACTAAACCGGTCACTGAAAAAACGATATCTAAGGGTCTCTGTAAAACCATAGACTTAGGAGCCATTAAGTTTGATTTATAAGATTTAGCAGTCTTTTGGATCGACTCACTAGTAGAATATTTAGGATGCCAACCTAACAAGGTTTTAGCCTTACTAATATCTACTTGTAATGAGCCGGATAGCCTTTGGGCCACACTTGACTTGCCAATTGCACTCGCTGCCGTGTTAATAAATTCAACAGGTATATTTACCGCTCTGTTTTTGACACCCAAACCTTTTGATATCTCTTCTAACAAACCAGCGGTAGATATATCATCATCATCAGATATCAAGAATATTTCATTTTTGGCATCTTTATGCCCGATACAGGTGACAATAAAATCGACCAAGTTGTCTACTGATACTAAGCTACGCAAGTTATGCTTAATTCCACCTATTGGTAGAGGAACACCTTTGTAAGTCCATTTCATTAAAGAATGAAAGTTACCTTTTACATTTTCACCATATACTAAAGTAGGGCGAATAATTACAACTTCTAATGATGTCGTCTCTGCTAATGCAAGCAGACCCTGCTCGGCTTCATATTTTGAGATACCGTAAGGATCGATAGGATTAAGCTTTGAGTGTTCTGTATATGGTTTACCAAGCTCTGTGCCTTCGCCATTAACTTTTATGGAGCTAATAAATATAAATCGCTTTACACCTGCTTTGATAGCTTGTTGAGCTAGATTTAAGGTCCCTTCTACATTTATTTTACGAAATTCCATTAAAGGGTCAACAGACTTGTCATCCATCACATGCACGCGAGCAGCTGTATGAATAACTACGTCTATATCTTTAAAAACATTAGTCAATGTCGGCTTATCTTCTAGATTGTTTATGATCCTATATTCACAGCTAAGCTTCCTTGAAGGGATCTTACGAACACTAGCTACAACTTTATGTTTAGTATTATTCAGCAAGTTGTTAACTAATGACTGACCTACGAAACCGTTAGCACCAGTTACTAATATATTCATTGATTAACCTTAATCGTATTTATATGGTATCCGTGTATTAAAATAGACCTAAAGTGAGCGAATAATATCTAAAATTTTATTCATCGCAAGCTCAGATGAGTACTTATCTACTAAAACTTTCCGTGGAGAATTGAATTCTTTAATACGAATATCGGCTACTGCCTTATCTAACATTTCAGCTATTGCTACAATATCATCAGTTTCTACAGCCCATCCTATATTGTTTTCTTGTACCATCCGATAAGTTTCAGAGCTTTTATCCATAATGGTAAATATTAGCTTGTCTGCTGCCATCGAATAATAAGCTTTACTCGGCACACCTAAACCAAGCATACCGTCCGCCAAAGTAACAATAGATATATCACAAGCATTTAAGCCAAGAGACTTCTTGTCTTGAGATACTGGCCCGTAATATACAATATTCTGATTATTTGACTCCCTGATCAACGATTTCAATTCATCAACATACACACCATCCCCAATGAAAATAAATTGAGCCTCATCTATCCTTTTCATTAGTTTAATAGCTTGCATCAGCTTAGAGATACCCTGCACTCTTCCAATATTACCGAAAAACTGAAATACTACTTTTCGATTACTCTGCCAATCTAGCTCATTTAAAATAGAGTTATCACTTTTCGATTGTAAGGCAATATCACTTTCATCAATCCAGCTAGGTATGACAGTTATATGATTATGATTGGTTTTTCTATAAACCAGACTTTCCATATCTCTGCCAATAACAATAATTCTGTCAGCACCAGCATATACATCATCAAAAACACGTTTTAATAATTTGTATCCAAGATTATTTTTTTTTATTATCTTTGCAGGAATTAAGTTTTCTGGAAACACATCGTGAACTAAAAGCACCCACTTAAATCCTATTAGCTTTTTCAAAAGGTGGATGATAATAAGTAGTAAAATGGGAGTTGTACCAGTAAATACTATATCGTCTTTTTTAATATGTTTAGCACAGTTTTTAAAAAAACTAAATCCTATGAGTAATTCATAAGACGATCTACTTACCAGTTTTTTCTTATCAAACTTTAGTCCCTTGACATACAAAGCTTCAGGTTGATTAAGTACCTTCTCATCAATTTTAGTCAATAAGGTTAGGTCTATATCTTTTTGTTTACTAAGAAATTCATATAGCTTACCAAATAGATAACCCGTTGTATTTTGAGAGGAGTCATAAAAATCTGTAATCAGATATAATTTTTTAGACACAGTCATTCCTAATATTTTTTCCAAACCACACGATTAACATAATCAGTATAACTCAAGATAATCCTGACTACTTTCTCACTAACATTTGGCATACTATAATCATCTACCAAGCGTAATGAACGCTCCTCACCTCGTGCCTGCGACTCTAAAATATCTAGACCCTGTAAAATGCGTTTAGCAGTCAACCCTACCATCATTACTGCTGCCTCTTCCATACCTTCAGGACGCTCATGGGCTTGGCGTAGATTTAGCGCAGGAAAGTTTAAGATAGAAGATTCTTCGTTAATCGTACCGCTGTCTGACAATGCAGCTTTAGCAGATAGCTGTAATTTATTATAATCACTAAATCCAAGTGGCTTAAGTAATTGAACTAGAGGATGAAACTCTATATTTAACTCTTCAATACGGTTGCGAGTACGGGGATGCGTGGAAACAATTACTGGAAACTGATATTTCTCTGCAACTGCATTTAGCATGTCGACCAAATCTAAAAAATTCTGCTCAGAATTGATATTTTCTTCGCGATGAGCACTGACGATAAAATATTGCTGCTCTTTAAGCCCTAACGTTTCTAAAATATCAGACGCTTCAATTTTGGCTTTATAGTGGTTTAACACCTCAAACATTGGGCTGCCAGTTTTAATCACTAGATCAGCAGGTATACCTTCGGCAAGCAAATAGTCACGAGCAATAGTACTATAGGTTAAATTAATATCTGCTGTATGATCAACGATACGGCGATTAATCTCCTCTGGTACACGCATGTCAAAACAGCGATTACCCGCTTCCATATGGAAAGTAGGGATTTTACGGCGTTTAGCAGGAATGACTGCCATACAGCTATTGGTATCGCCGAGTACCAGTAAAGCTTCTGGCTGTACTTCCTCTAAAACTTTATCGACGCCTATAATGACGTTACCGATGGTTTCAGCACCCGTTGCGCCTGCCGCATTTAAAAAGTGGTCTGGCTTACGAATCCCTAAATCAGTAAAAAATATTTCATTGAGTTCATAGTCATAGTTTTGACCCGTATGTACAATTATGTGATCAAAATATTTATCACAGGCCTGCATGACTCGAGACAGTCTAATAATCTCTGGACGTGTCCCTACGACAGTCATTAGCTTTAACTTATTCATAATAAAACTCTTATTCTGTTATTGGCATGGCATAAGTATCAGGTTTTTCGCGGTCAAAAATCTCGTTCGCCCACAGCATAACGATCATTTCATCCTCACCTATATTAGTGATATCGTGAGTCCAACCTGGTACAGTCTCGACAATTCGTGCTTCATCCCCATTCGTTGTTAAATCATAGTATTCGCCAGTAACGATATGCTTAAATTTAAATAATGCATTACCTTTAATGACTAAAAACTTTTCAGTCTTACTATGATGATAATGTCCACCTCGAGTTATGCCTGGATGAGCAGTAAAATAGGAGAACTGTCCAGCATCGGGGGTCTTAAGCATCTCCACAAAAACACCACGCTCATCACCATGCTTAGCTACCGTATAGTCAAACTGCTTAGGCTGCAAGAAACTTAAATAAGTAGAATATAGAGCACGGGTTAAACCAGTGCCTACTGGCAACGTTATCATGGTTTGACGCGACTGTTTGAACTCTCGCAGAGTGTCCGCTAAACTACCAACCGTAATTTGATACTCTGGCTCAATGACAAAGTATTGCTCTGGCGAATAATGACCTTCAATCATCTGCCAAAATGTCTCTACCACATCGTCTATATAAACTAAGCGAATAACCGCATCAGGATTATTAATCTGAATGGGTAAATCATTAGCGATATTATGACAAAAAGTTGCCACTGCCGAATTATAGTTAGGGCGTGACCATTTACCAAATACATTAGCCAAACGACAGATATATACTGGGTTACCTTGATTGTTGTTTAAATCAATTAATACTTCCTCACCGCCTAGTTTACTTTGACCATAAGCATTGTCTTGCTCTGCTTGAATAGATGAAGATAAGAGGATCGGAGTCTTTTTATTATGCTCTATTAGCAAATCAGCAACTTTTTGCGTTAAGGTAATATTGCCCTCTACAAACTCTTGCTCCTTTAATGGACGATTCACGCCCGCTAAATGTATGATCCAATCTGCTTTGATAACTGCATCTTTTAACTCATCTTCACTAGAATTACGGTTAAAACACAAGATATTAATATCGTCTTGTTCGGATAAAAATTGAATAAGGTTTTTAGCAATAAATCCGTTAGAGCCAGTCACTAAAATATTCACAATTACGCCTCCGGATCAATATGTCTGCCTTCAGTTAAAGCACGTACAAATTCAAGCTTAAGGAGCAGTTGCTTCATCCCTTCTACATCTAAGCGTTCTGTATTATGGGAGTTGTAATCCTCAATTTCGGTGATATGTAGATCGCCTTCTTCGACATATTTACCATAGTTAAGGTCTCGCTGGTCTGCTGGTACTCGATAATAATATCCCTGATCGATAGCCACGGCCATTTCCTCACGGCTTAACAGGGCTTCATAAGCTTTTTCACCATGACGTGTTCCCATAATCACAATAGGATGCTCGTCAAGATTCATCAGCTCCTTTAAAGCTTTGGCTAGCACTTCGATAGTGGCAGCAGGTGCTTTTTGTACAAAAATATCGCCATTCTCACCGTGCTCAAAAGCATATAACACTAAATCTACCGCGTCCTCTAACGTCATCATAAAACGCGTCATATTAGGATCAGTAATCGTTAAAGGTTTACCCTTCAAAATCTGATCGACAAATAGTGGGATTACTGAACCACGAGATGCCATAACATTACCGTAGCGCGTACCGCAAATAACTGTGTCTAAACCTTCTAAATTACGCGATTTGGCCACCATGACTTTTTCCATCATTGCTTTGGAAATACCCATGGCATTGATAGGATAAACGGCTTTATCCGTACTTAAGCAAACCACACGTTTTACTTTATTTTGAATGGCGGCTTCTAAGACGTTTTCTGTACCAAGCACATTGGTCTTTACCGCTTGCATCGGATGAAATTCGCACGATGGCACTTGCTTTAAAGCAGCTGCATGGTAAATATAATCCACACCGCGTGTAGCACTAAGCAAACTGTAATAATCTCTGACATCGCCAATGTAAAACTTGAGTTTAGAGTTAGCGTAAGCGATACGCATGTCTTCTTGTTTTTTTTCATCGCGACTAAAAATACGAATTTCTGCGATATCGGTATCCAAAAAGCGTTTCAGTACGGCGTTACCGAAAGATCCAGTACCGCCTGTAATTAGTAGGGTTTTATTTTTAAACATTAAATTACCAGTTATAGAAGTGATTTATTTTTAACTTTGTTTTGTGTAAACAAAACAAAGTATACAAGTATCGAAACAACTAAAAAATTAACAAAATAGTAGGGTTGAGATACAGAGGCATTAATCATAGATTGTAAAAATAATGAACTAAGAAGGATAAACATAAACATAGATCGTTGATATCTATAAACAGTACCCAAGTCGTTTGTTTTTACAAATCTTCTAATTAGCATTCCCATAGTTACATAAACTGACAGAAAGCCAATAAGACCTATACGATAAATTTGATCCAGAATAAAATTATGAAAACCCGGAATATCTCTCTCACCCCCACCAAAAAACAAAACCAAAAGATTATTAGTAAAGAAGTCAAAAGCAGAACCTAAAATATCTACTCGACCTGAGTCAAAAGTATTTTCTTGAATAGATTCTAATACTCTTTGTGAAACAGGTGTATTTATATAGAATATAAAAAAAGATAGGAACAATGATACAAAAAGCAAAAAATACCAAAGCGTTTTCTTTGCTACATATCTTCTAGATATACCATATATAATTGAAAAGGTTATTATAACTATAAAAGCACTTATGAACTCTACTAGGAACGCACGTCGTCCACTAACTGCAAGTAAGTAAAGCAGTATGAATAGGAAATAATAATAAAAATACTTATACTTTCTTAACGAAGGGAGTATATCTTTTCTGGCCACATAAATCATTGCAAGAGTAAGAAATAGATATAGACTCATCACTGCAGGATAAGTAATCAAAGATTGATAAATAAGAATGCCAAAGATATTAGAATATTCTAAATTAGGGTCAATATTCAAAAAATCTAAAGATGTAGAAATGACAGATATAAAGTGAATGTTAAAGAATAAAAACGCACTTAAAAATGTATTTTTCAACACATCCAAACGATCCTTCATCAGTACTGGAAAACTGAGCAAACTAATAAAAGTCATCGGCAAAATTAACTGCACTAAACGAGGTAAACTGAGGTTAGAAATAAAGACAGCATAAAGAGATAAAGGAAGCACTACTAGAGAATAAAAAATTAATAGCTTTGCAGGAGGAAAGACACTCCTGAATAGACCTGGATTAGCAATGGCAGAAATATAACCAATTATTATAGAAAGAAAAAATGCTATAGCGCCTATTGGCATAGGAATTAGCGGACTATCAGCGATATAATCATAATCGTCTATCTTAATATATAAAAAACTAAACCTTCCAAAATCGAAGAAAAAAGGAATAGGTATAAATATATACATTAGTTTATATAGAAACAGTAGTATCTTGCTCATACACTAAAACTCTAGAACGCAAAAAAAATTAAAATAATATTAATATTATTTACCTATAAATATCTGTAGTTTTTTCCGAAACAAGTTTTGATCTTTTCTCACTGACTCTAAAAATTGATCACAACTCTTCTTAAAACTAGCAAAAGAAAAAGAGTTAAAATATGTCAACAAAGCTTCTTCAATATTATCATCATTTTTCATACACAGCCCTAACGAATACTTTTCAACTATTTTTGCTAATGCTGTACCTTCATAACATAAAGAAGGTCTTTGAAATAAAGCTGCGCTGTAAAGTCTATTAGGAAGAGCCACGCGGTCATTATAGCTCTTATTATCCCTCAGCATATTTATTACAGAAGCATTTCTATAAAACTCAACTTCTTCATATTTATTATAGCGACCTGTAAACTCTATATTAGTAGTGCCTTTTTCAAAAACATAGTCCTTTAACTTAGGAATTATATCTCCTATACCATGAAATTTAATTAAGAATTTTTCATTATTTGAGAGATTATCGATAAGTGATTTTTGAGAGCTAAAGTCCCTTATAGCGCCCATATAGGAAACGCTTATTGGATCCTTAATATAATTAAAAGAATCATCTAAATTAAAACCATATTCATAAAGATTGTGACAGACAATGGACTCAGTATTCTCACTAAACAATTCGCAGTATTCTGGAGATGAACATACCACAAATTCTGCTTTCTCAAAAATAAACTTAGGTGTAATCTTAAATAGATAATGATAATCTCTTATATCTATTACATAACTTTTCTTTGTGAAAAATAAATAAGGAAATAGGAAAAAAGTGGTTTGGAATCCAAAAACCAATATTCTATTATCTTTAGCTTTAAAACTTAAAAGGTTTGAATATACAAAACACATGTATTTTATATAGCTTAATACACCTCTTTTATGACCACTTATTCTATCCTTATATATTATTTTATCTAAACTTCTTTCTTCACTAGAAAATCGATCCCAAATAATATATTTCTTATTAGTGTTATAGTCTATTTCATTTTCATAATAAGAAATATAAGGCATAAACCTTGTATTAGATGGACATATAAAAATAATATTCATAACTTATAATCACACTTTATCAGAAAATATTTCGGTAATGGCATGTAATATAGTAGCTGATGAGTCACCATTACCATAAGGATTAGATGCTAAAGACATATTGTTATACAAATCATTGTTATCAATTAGCTTGCAAGCATATTCTATAATTTTTTCTATATCTGTACCAACTAGCTTAACAGTACCCGATTCCACAGCTTCTGGTCTTTCAGTCGTATCACGCATTAACAGCACTGGCTTACCTAAAGCAGGCGCCTCTTCTTGTATGCCACCTGAGTCTGTCAAAATAAAATAAGAATTATTCATTAAATATACAAAAGGCAAATAGTCTAACGGCTCTATCAAAAATATATTACTTTTGCTAGAAAGGTATTTCTGAACAGGCTCTCTAACATTTGGATTCAAATGCATGGGATAAACAAACTGTATATCTGGATATATATCAGCTAATTGACTTATAGCAGAACAGATATTTTCAAAACCTTTACCAAAGTTCTCTCTACGATGACCAGTAATTAAAATTAATTTTTTATTCAAATCCAAAAAACTAAAAAACTTAGATAAACTTTCATTCATATCAATATTATTTTCTATCTTGTTTATAACAAAATATAAAGCGTCAATAACTGTATTTCCGGTTACAAAAATACTTTCTTCATTGAAACCCTCATTTAATAAATTCAACTTAGCACTAGCAGTAGGAGCAAAGTTTAGATTACTGAGAACACTTGTTAGTCTTCTATTGCCTTCTTCTGGCCATGGTGAGTACAAATCATGGGTACGTAGCCCTGCCTCTATATGACCTACTTTTATTTTTTGAAAATAACAAGCTAAACTAGCAGCAAAAGTAGTCGCTGTATCTCCATGAACCAAGACTAGATCGGGGCTAACCTTTTCGAACAAATCTCTTAGCCCTTGTAATATCTTTGTAGTGACATCTGTTAGATCTTGACCTGACTGCATAATATCTAAATCGAAATCAGGTACAACTTCAAATAAATTTAAAACCTGATCCAACATACCGCGATGTTGACCTGTCACACAAACAAGCACCTCAAACTGCTTGAGTTTTCTTATCTCATTATATAAGGGCAACATTTTGATGGCTTCAGGTCGAGTCCCAAATATTAACATTATCTTATGCATTATTTATTTCCTAAAATTAAATACTAAGCGGTGAACAGAATTCCAAAAGGGTTTAGTTAACCGATATCCATATACATCTTCTAATGTAAATTCAGAGGTAGACATACAAGACTTTAATCTTATAAACGTGCTTTCGCTTGAATGGTTATTACAAACATAATCATAAGATTTCTCAGACAAATGATATTTATTATTTTTCAATTGAGAAATAATGTCCTTTATACTGTTCATAGATTCTATATTTTTTTGCGACAGTGATCTTATATCACGGCCTAAAGTATATTGTTGAGTTTCAAATATCCATATATAGTTATACTTCAGAACCTCAGAATAAGAAAAATCCAATAAAATTGTAGGAATTTTTTTTGCAGCTATATCTAGAGCAGATGTTCCCATAGCAAAGCCTATATCATATTTTGGAATAATATCAGATAATTTCTCAGTTGGTATTTCTCCTAAAAAGCTTACTTTTAAGCTTAGGTTTTCCTTAACAAATAACCTTAGTTCTTTTAATCCTGGACCATCACCTATAATATCAAAAATAAAAGTCTCTTTACTTTTTTTACTCACAAAATCAATATCTAATAAAAGTTTTTTTAGAATATGAATTTTAAATTCTAAATCTATTCTACCTAGCCATAATATTCTTATACATTCAGCTTCTATTTTTCTACTAATCTCATTATTAAAGCTTGAATCATGAATAAAAATAGGCAGAAAACCTGAGTATCTTAAGTTATATTTTCTAAAAAGAGTATCATCAGATTCTCCATCCATTGCAACTATACCTTTTTTTGTAATTATACTTTCAAGATTCTTCTTATGTATTGGTTCTTTATAGCTTAAATATTTATCTTGAAGTATTCCTGACAAAGGGATTTTCTTGAATATTATAGGGAAACCAACAATAGCGTTATGTGGGTGAACTGTCCATAATAGGATTCTTGCTTTACTTTTTTCAAAATAGCTATCTAGCTTATACATAAAATTAGATGTAGTTATCAAAAAATCATCATCTTTCAGTTTTATTTTTTTATTTCCGTCAAAGTAAAATTTAACTATTTTTTCGTTATTTATATTTTTAGATACCCAGCCATTTTCGAAATCTATAACACCTACATCATAATTATTATTATATAATAAGTTTGCAGTTTTAATAAGTAAGTACTCTGCTCCTCCCATTATATTACTAGGATAAAAAATATAAATCATAACTTATTCCTATCAATTGCCTTAAAAACAAATAACGCCATAGTCAACCAATATAGTCCATAATTTACTAAATACGCTATCGACACCCCTTCAAAACCAAAAATATTGGTAAATAAATAAGTTAAAATCACTAACAAAACAGAAAATATGATTTCTGTCACGATGAATAACTTAGTCATTGCTTTGCTTAGCATCAGGTAAGCGAGTATCCAGCTGCCAATCTTAAGAGAATCTCCAATCATTTGCCATAAAAATAAGTCTCGCATAGGCAAGAAGGCATCGGTAAATAATAACTCAATTATCCAATCTCTTAAGAGATAAACAAGCATCGCACCTAATAAAGCAACTGGGAAAATAACTTTGTATCCTAGATACACTTCTTTTTTAATATCACTGATAGCTGATAACTCTGCTAACCTTGGTAAATAATATACGCTCAAAGTAGTAGTTACCAACATTAGATAAGCCCCACTAAGACGAATCATGGCTTCCCAATAACCGGCATACTCTATACCAAACTCACCTGTCATATAGGTTCGAATGGCAATTTGCGATAGAGGCACACAGAGTGCACTGGTTAATGCCATTAGTGCGAAACCTGCAAACTTTCTAGTAATATCTGGATCTATCTTACCAAACAGATATTTAAATTTAAACCAGTCAGCTTTATAGCATAATACTAAAGTCACTAAGAATGCTGTCGATTGATATATCGATAACGCTACTAGTGCTCCATACAAGCCAAACTTAAATGCTAAAACCCCTGTTATTGCTAAAGAAAATATACTCCCCGCAATATTAGCCATCACGAGTTTGAGTATTTCCTTCTTACCATTCAATATCGCTAAAAATAACGCATTAAAATTAAAGAATAGTAAGAAAACAGCAAACCATACGAATACAGATTGAAACTCATCCGTTTGAAAGATATAAACAGACAGTTGTTTTTGTAATACTAGTATAACAAAAGCAATTATTATACTAAATAGCAGTACGATACTTCCTGCTGTTCGCCAAATAGCTCTCTGTCGGTTCTCATCTTCATAATATTGTGCCGTATATTTGATAACGGCCGTATTTATCGCTCCGCCAGCAAAACTTGTCACTATCTGAATAAAATTCTGAAATTGCCCTATGACGGCATAACCAGAAGGGCCGACGTATACCGCAAGTACTTTATTTAAAATAAACATAGTAGCAGTTTTAATAAGGACTGCTATACCATTAAGGGCACTAGTTTTGAGTAAATTCATTTATAACTGGAACTCATTACATATCTGAATGACTGTATTGACGTCTTCCATAGTCATAGTAGGTCCAATAGGTAAACTTAACACTTCTGCATGAATTTCTTCAGCAATAGGATAACTTAGCTCATTCCATTCTTTATATGCAGGCTGCTGGTGCGGTGGCACTGGATAATGAATGAGTGTTTGAACCCCATTTTCAGCTAAGTATTTTTGCAACTCATCTCTGCGTTCACAGCGAATCACAAAGACATGCCAAACATGAGCACTATCATGCTCCTTGGTCGGCAATATAATTACTTTATTATTAATACCTTTGAGATATTCATTCGCGACTTTACGACGATGGGCAATCTCATTATCTAAATGGTTTAGTTTCACATTAAGCATCGCGGCTTGGATCTCATCCAAACGACTATTGACACCCTGAAATAGGTTTTTATATTTTTCGTGTGAGCCATAATTACGTAACGCACGCAAAGTATTAGCCAGCTCTTCATCATTCGTCGTGATTGCACCGGCATCACCTAATGCGCCAAAATTTTTACCAGGGTAAAAACTAAAGCCTGATGCATCACCCCAGCTCCCTGTTTTCTTACCGTCAAGAGAAGCGCCATGTGCTTGCGCAGAGTCTTCTAAAACCAACAACTCATGACGTTTAGCAATAGCCATAATAGCTGGCATATCGGCTAATTGCCCATATAAGTGTACTGGAAGTATGACCTTTGTTTTGCTGGTAATAGCCGTTTCGATTTTTTTAGGATCGATATTGAAGCTGTCTACAAACGGCTCAACTAAAACAGGTGTTAAATTATTAGCACTAATTGCCAATATACTGGCGATATAAGTATTAGACGGTACGATAACTTCATCACCCTCTTTGAGCTTACCTAACTCTTTCCATGCTCGCAGCGTTAAAATAAGCGCATCCAATCCGTTAGCTACACCAATTGCATATTTCGTCCCGCAGTAATTAGCAAATTGCTGCTGGAATTGCTCGAGCTCACGGCCGCCAATATACCAGCCTGAGTCAATAACACGAGTACAAGCATCTACAAGCTCATCACGATATTGGGCATTAATTGCTTTTAGATCAAGAAAAGGAATCATTTTATATACCTATGGGATAAATATTTCGGCAGTGCCTACGATACACTCTGTACTTCTACTAATGGCTACAGTTTTAAAAATTAAACGTTTTTTTTCTTCTAAAATATCTGTCACTTCTACT
>Ga0208435_100335_pt1 | contig 13863 bp, 4 predicted proteins | sample 24_taG_FD_184097 | JGI IMG/M metagenome (GOLD analysis project Ga0208435, IMG submission 184097) | Marine viral communities from Cariaco Basin, Caribbean Sea - 24_WHOI_OMZ (SPAdes) (version 2) | ecosystem: Environmental > Aquatic > Marine > Oceanic | place: Caribbean Sea: Cariaco Basin | collected...
GGCTACTTGGCGCTGATAAAGGGTATATCAGCCCTAGTCTGACATCGTACTACGACGCTCAAGGAGTGGATTTACAAACGCCACTCAGAGCCAACATGAAAGAGGATAGACCCAAACCTGTGGTAAGACGGCTAATGAAAGCTCGCCGTATCGTTGAAACAGTCATTGGTCAGCTATCAGAACGATTTAATATACAAAGAGTGCGAGCAAGAGATTTATGGCATTTGTCTCATCGATTGATTCGTAAGATTCTGTCGCATAATCTGTGCTTTGTACTCAATAAAAAACTTGGTAATCCGCCTCTTCAGTTTGATTTGCTTATTTCAAGTTGAGAGTGGGGTTAATATCATAAATTTATATACGATATGACTGATTTTGATAGAACTAAAGAAAGGTTGCTAACACTATATTATGCATAGTGTTAGCAACCTTTCTTTAGTTAATATTTTACTTAGGTGATGTGCTTAATATTGGGGTTTGAACCATAGATAGTGATTAAAAAGGAATATCAAATTTTTCTGATTGACTGTTTTTGTACTCTAATAACTGCGAGGAAATACTAAGATCACAATCCCAAATAGGGTTATAAGCATAATCATGCTGGGTCATTATTGAAATTGCTTGCGTATGTAGTTTTACGGCTAATCTTAAATTATCATAATGAGCCTCATGTCCGTTAAGAATTTTAACGAACTTAAAAGCATTCTCTACTTGGCCCACTGCGGAGAATATGTGGGCTGAAGTTGCAGGATCTCCCTCATATACAGATGGAGAAATCGAGAACTCCCATTTGCTCAAACTATTATTCTGTATAGCATCTAAGACTAAAGCATTACCTAAAGTATGTAGAATACTTGCCAAAAATATAAAATTATTTTTAAAGCTGTTTTCAACTGAATTAAGGATGGTCAAATCAAACTTAAATTGAAATAATTTTAAAAGAATGTTTTCACCTTTAAAAATAGGGTAGTTAAATATTTTTAGAGGTTGCTCGATAGATGAAAGGTCAAATGTTCTGGAGTCATGGAATCCATTGTTAGTATCATTTATGAATAACATTCCTTGTAAGAACCAATCAACTTGATCCTCAATACTTATTATTTTAGAAAAACAAGTTGTATAATGCAGTTGCGCAACCTTTTCACAGTCTATCTTAGCTAACTCCAAATTATGCAGATTGTTATATAGATTAGCCCTGCTATCGTGAACTTTGATTAAGAAATGAGTTAATTCATTTGAATAACCATAATCATCGATACCTAAAATAGTGTTATTAATTTTATTAAGCTCTGATATAGCTCTTGAATAACTATCCAATGCCATCTGATAATTATACAAATTACTAGCATCTAACAACTCATAAGCATGAGCTTTACCAAATGATGCTATAGCTAGGCTTGCTCGCAACTCTATGAGGCACTTATCATTATCTAACAATTGTTTATATATTTTCTCGACTCTAGGATGGTACTCAATATCCAAATTAGATTTTATTTTTAAAAAATAATCAATACTATCTTTATTTAGCAGTGCCTCACATATGTTTTCAACTATAGAGTATTGTTGTATGGCTAAGTTTAAGTCTGTAAAAGATGAAATTTGAGCCTTTAATAACGCAACGGAATCAATGTACCCCTGTATATCGTCTTCGTGATATTTATATGATGAATTAGTAATATCTTGTTCAATATTTCCAGTCCATTCATTTACAAAATCAAGTATATTAAGATAATATAAATAAAATTTTGAATGCGAATTTTTATCACTAGCTTTTCTTATATCAAATTTTACTGTGCTTGTGAATAAGCAGCTATCCCAATACATTAGTTCTTGTAGTTTATATATATAACCGACAGAATTACGGTTTACAGAGTCTAATTCATAAAGTTTATTGAGATGAATACGATCAAGATTTAAAGTGGATATCTTGATTTCAAGCTTTATATCATAATGACTTTTTATATAATCTTTATTTATTGAATACATCTTAATTATAATATCGTGAATATTGCTTATATAGCGATTCCTATACATTGCATATTTACTAGGTACGATATCAGGCAATTTGTAAGGTAAGTTATATAAAATACCTTCATAAGTATTGATACAATCAATATATAATAACAATGCAGCATTTGGATTATATATCTTTATATTAGCATCAGCTTTCTCTACTTTTAGCTTTAACTTACTAACCTCTATAGTTTCTATAGCTTTTCTACTTATTAAACCGAGTTCATGTGAATTTATATTAGAAAATATTTCATCCATATACTCATATGCCTTAATTGACATATCTATATTTTGGATTAAAGCATCATATTTTTTTAGATTACTATACATCTCTTTAAGATAATAATTCTTATAAATACTAATTTTTTCACTTAAAAATTCAATTTTATCAATACTTGATGATATCTGACTGATATATTTATCTATATAATTAATGAGCTTATCAATATCCTGTAAGTATTGAATGAAACCATATTCTTTCTGATTACATTCCAGCTGGCTTTCAAGCAAATGATGATAACTTTCTATAGTTCTTCCTATAATTAAAAACAGTCTTAAATTATGTACCTCGCTACTAATCTGGTCAGTGAATTTATCTATATCTATTAACATAGAGTCTAAAATTACTTTTGACTGCACAATATAATGATACTTTAGTTTTAGTCTACTTTTATCAAGTTTATCTTCCTCGTATACATAAGTTAATGTGCTGATGCAACTTAAGTAATTTTCTCTCCAACCAATCAGTTCTTCTTTTATTTCATTTTCGAAACTTGTATATCCAGATAATGCCTCCCAATCCAAATTTTTCTTATTTCTATAGATCTCCTCATCAATTAGAGGTGTATGATAAGCTTGTACATCACTGACGATCAGATCTGCTTCTTTTTTCATACCTAAATCTAGATATGAAATAGCACAAGATAAATACTCCCTAAATAGGTTGGATCTGAAGTCAGAGTGCTTTTTATCTGAGATATCACTGATTAATATTGATTTTACTAAAGCCACAGAGTAATCATTCAGTTCAATAAGCGCAGTTTTATCTTTAATATAAGTTCTTTTATAGAACAGAATTCTTAAAATCTCACTTTTACTACTCATTACCCTGTCTGCGATTAATTCTGTTGGATTTTCCTGATAATCACTTTCCAATTTTTCTAAAACTGACTCTTGTAGTTTAAGTAATTTTTTTTGATTATTAACCGCAAGCTCATCATCAACCACATCGTAATTAAAAAAGTTCAACCGACTTATATTATTATATATTTTAGAAAGATATATATTCCAAGAAATAGGTATAAATTCATTATTCTCTTCTAATAATATTTTACCTTCCTCAAGTATTTTCGCAGAATTACTTAAATCATTTATAATCTTAGAATATGGTGAGTAAATCTCACAACTCCACTTAGCATTTATCAATAGAGCCATATAATAACGGTACTTTAAGGGGATGTCAGGCTCAAAACTTTCTAATATCTCATACATTAGACCCACAGCATAATTTAATTCATTGAATTGCTCTTTATTATATACCCCATAACTCTCATCCATTATCAAATAAGACAATTTAAGATATTGAATTGCTAACTCTAACTTCATCTCGGGTCTATCTGATTCTATAACCTCTTTATAAATTTGATAGACCTTCTTTATATCGTAATCATCAATTAGTATATTTTCCATACCTAGATTACATCGCCTTACAGTTTGATAAGCTTCTTGAGAAATTATCCTAGCTTCTGCTAGTGCTAGCTCTTGCTTGAAGTTACAAAACTGCCTCTCAAAGCCAGGAGTATCAAATATTTTGGTATCTAATTCCATATTATCTAGATATACCAGAGCTTCCTTTAGATAACAGCTATTTTCTAATAGCTTAAACTTATCATTCTCAATAGAATCATAATCTTCTGTATCATATTTATTTTCATTCACATTACTCTTAGATAAGGATTCTAACAAAAGCACTAATCGATCATCATAACTACCTGTCCATTCTAACTTACATAGATCTGATGCCAACTTATAGTTTATTTGAGCACCTTCTTCTTGTTCCATATATACCAACAAATCACCTCGATATATGTAATTTTTAGCTAGTTGAAGGTCATCTGAGGTATACTTTTTGAGTTTATTTTTCAATGCACTCGTACTTTCTTGACAATAAATCTCTAAATTTAGCCATTCTAATGAACTTCTTGAGAATAGATTCATTTCATTCACATAATAATTATGGTGAAAGAAACGTTGAATGAATTTATTTTCAGTAATTTTCTTATAGTAATTTAAAGTTGAGAACTTATTTGCCTCATGAGCCAATTTTGCATGACTTAAGGCATATCTATTAAGATAGTTACTTTCTGATATACTATCACCTTCAAGACTAATATTCACTTGTCTAGAACAACCTTTAGAGATTACCCCTAACTTATAATCATAATTATAGTTATCAGCATTTATCCAAATTTCGTAAAATTGCGTACTAAGTCTTTTATGCCAATCATTTATCTCATCTGCCCATTTTTCAGCAATATACGTATTAAATTCTTTCAATCCTATGGAATATCTAGCATTTTCGCTGCTACGTTCAACTCTCATTAAGCTCTTTATAGTAAATAAACAAAAAATAAACTGACTGGAATAAGCGCCATGTGGTTCATTTAATAATCCTGCTAATGTTTCAGCGTCAATACCCTCCCATAATGGTACATACCCTAAATCAAATATATCTCCATTAAAAGTCATCGCTTGATTTTGAATATTGATATCGCTATATAATGCTTGCTCACAAGCAGTTAATAATGTGATCATATCTTTTATGGCCAAAAAACCTTTGCTATCTCTTCCTAATGTACGTTCAAGTTGATCTAGAAAATAACCATATAACTCTTTGCCTGATGGTAAATTTTTAACATTAGCTAATGAAAGCTGTTTTGAGCTTATCTGCTCTACCAACATACTAAAATATAAAAATAAAGATTCAGATTTATCTATCAACGTATTAAATATTAAATCACGATTAGTATCTGAAACCCCTTCTAATAAATCGTTAAGCTTAATATCAAAATGACTTTTTAAAACTAAAAGATATCCTTTATTATTTTTGTTAATGTTAACTTTATAAGTGTTATCTAAAAGTTTGTCTTTGAGTTTGGATTGCATCCAACGATGACAATCTTCGATAGGTCTAGAAGTTAAAATTATATGTATATTTTTATCTAATTTATTTGAATCTTTACTAGGTAGTAAATCGATAATACTTAGCTGAGAAAAATCTCCCTCTTTAGGCTTACCTATCTCATCAAGACCATCAATAGCAATGATTAAAGTATGGTCACTCAACCTCTGTGGTCTGTAACCCCACATTTCATTAATCCAATTAACAAGAATATTATCTGACAAACCACTCTCATTTGATAAGTCGATTCTTGGGAGTGGTTTGTTTCCTCCTACTTTAGACAGCTTTCTTTGTAACTCAGTGTATAAATGTTCTGTAAAATGGTGAGCAAAATAACGATACTCTCTACGTATATGAAAACTTATCACTGTAAATTGTTGAGTGTCGCTATTATCACTCAACCCTTTGATAAAAGTACTTTTACCTATGTGTGCAGGTGCTTGCAACCAAAACAAATTACTGTCGAACCCTTCATTTTCTAAATACATATTGAGTAAATCATTAAGGTACTTTGGTGTCGTAAAATTCGATTCCAACTTTAGAGAATTTACCTCAAATAAATTAAGTAAAGATTCATTAATTGTATTTTGATCGATTGTTTGGTTCTCAACGTCTCTTCCATCAAACTTAACAAAGTCTTCTTTATCAATAATTTTCGTTAAGCTTTCGTTACTAGAGATATAATTCTTTAACCGATGTCCTGACAAATAATCAATACAAAAATATTTATTTTTTGCAATGCCATCAAATATAAACACGTCTTTTAGTTCGCAATGTGAGCAAACTTTTGCCTCAATAAAAGGTGCTAACTCGATTTTTTGCTCTGGATTTTTTTTATTTATGAGTAGTAATTTATTAGATTCAATCTTATGCATACCTACAGCAATAGGTTTTAACAGGTTGTGTCTTTTTCTGATGCTTTCCCAACCTGTCATTTCCATTTTGTTAGTATCAGTATTATCTAGCACTAATCGGTAGCCATCCCAAGGGTTTTTATCACCTAACAAAGTGTGCAGTTGATTCACTATTTTTTCAAAACCATCAAAATCCTTTTTATCGTAATTAAGTCGCAAAGCACCATGACCAATTTCTTTATTACGCCACTCTGTCATACTATCTAGCCAACTGTATAACTTAGTCTGAATAAATTTTTCATTTTTCCCATCTTGCTTTTCTGGATAAGAATAGAACCAACTTGCTATTATGAAACCAATACTGTCGTCCTTATGACTCATATTTGATAAAGTTAAACAAGACAATTTTCTTAGTAAGCCTAGCCAAGTTCCTAAAGACAACGGTTTTGATAATAATTCAGCTTTAAGCAATTTAAATACATCCGAATTGCTACTGAAGTCTTGACCAGCTAAGCACTGGTACATTGTAACCGTAGAGAACTTAACAATAATCTCTACAACATCTTTTAATTGCATCATTGCTGACAAAAAATGACCCTGTCCAAGAATTGTTTGTAGCTGCTTGTATTCATGTGCTATTGGTGCTGGATAGAATTCGAATACGGTATTTTGCCAGTTTTTGGAGTTAGCAAGTCTTTGGCAAAAAGACTGCTCTGACAGAACATCTGTTTTTGACCACTGATTTGCACATGAAATACAGATAAAGACTTTAGGTTCGTCAAGCCAAAGTATATTTTCAGATTGACACTTAGTACATTTGCTATTGGTCGTCATCGCTCATTCCTTGATATTATTTATAACGTTGTACAAAGTAATTAATGAACTATCTATTTATTATTTTTCAGTCTGATAACAGTGTTTAATCTATATACATGATATAAATTCTGTTAATATTAATAATAGTGAACTAAATTTCATAAATAAACCTAATTACTATGTATTCACTTCAGGTTTTATGAAGCTCTGCTTGGGTAGGTTTTTGAAGCTTAGGCTAATCTTAAGATCAACATGCTAAAAAATTTATACTTATAACACGTAGCTACAAACTTATTACGATTTATTTTTAATTGACTGTCTTTGTATAATTACTTAGGTGATTCGCTCAATACCAAGGTCTAGTAGAGCTCCTTTGAATTAAATATATCATGTAATTTTTAGAGATACGAACAGTTATTAACTACTGATTTGACGAACGGTAACGTAAATAACTACAATCAAGTGTTCCTACCTAGAAGTCACCTTAAAAATATGATTTACTAAACAATATTTTAATCCCATCTTTTTAAAGCAGATAACTATAATGACTATACAAAATGAGCACTGCTCCAAATGCCAATCTGATGACATTACTTATAGCGTAAAATATGGTAGATATAAATGTGAGGATTGTGATCATATATGGTATAAAGAAAACTTTGTCATTCAAAGTGAAACAGAATTCTGTCGTAGGCTTGCAAACTCTGAAAGCTGGAATGTAGTAGTTATCAACCAATGGCCTGCCCCTATTGCTCACGAATACGAGCGTCTGAAAAAAATCCTTAATGATGGTGCGTTTATTCCCGCAATGCTACAGCTCAAAGACGTAGCCGAGATACTGATTAAATTTCATACCATTAGTATGTATCAGTGGAGCCAAACTCACAAACCCGATCTGGATGCAAACTCTACTCAGCCTAGTTTGTTTAGTACTCTGTCCATGGGCGGATGGTACAACCTTAGTGGGCAGTTTGCTAAACTCATTATTAAGAACTATGAGGAGAGTGATCATCCGCTTGGTATACATCTCGCTAACTATTTCTTTGCTCCTAAATCCACGCCAATTAACAAGCTGTTTTCTAATCTAATAGCTTGGCGCAATAAAGAGATCGGTCATGGTGCATTCAGGCTAAATACATCAGAGTTATGGAGTGAATTCGAATTCTTATTACAGCAGCTACATGAGCATATAGCAATTAATGATCCTTGGCAGCATTACCAACTGGTTATTGATGACAGTGATAGTAAAGAAGCCACTGAATCTGTCGATAGTATATCAAGAGCCTTAAAGCCTTTAATAGGCAGTGACAGCATCCACCTCTATCACAACGATCTAACTCCTTCAGATAACATACAGCATATCGTTAGTGCTCACTCACTTTATATCATTGATAAACCAAATATAGATAATGACACAATTATTTGTCAAACTCCCCTATCTCCACTCATTCAGGCTCATACTTGTAACGTATGTCGCCTACAAGACGTGTTTATCTTTGACAGTCATAATCAACATAATAAGAAGTTCTTTTTTCTTGACTATCTTACGGGGCATCAGCTAGGAATCCAATCACATCAGTCTCCATTGCTAGAACAAACATATCAGCAAACTAATCTAGTACAGCTCTCAGATCAGGACAGCACTCTCGATAAGTCAGCACTTAATCAAGATGTGGTAGAGCTGTTAAAAGAAAAATCACTTGAAGCCAATTATCTCTCTCCAAAGTATTTACAAGAAAGCCTAGTAGCTTTTATTAATAGCAATGATAAAGGATTATTTTGGTTAACAGCACCTGCACATGTTGGCAAAAGTATCTTTGTTCATGGTATTGCTAATAATCTTGATAAAAAAGCAATGCTGGATGATTTAATTGTGATCCGCTTTCATATCCGCCGTGAGTTTCGCTACTTTTCACACCATATGACCGAAGCTCTAGGCAATCAGTTAAAAGAAGCTTTTAATTTAACCAGTGGTAATCATATACTACCCGAAATAGATACCAGTTTAGGTCATAGTGCATTAGTGACTTGGCTCAATCAATGGTGGGGAATTAGTCCTTACAAACATACTCACCAACTGCTTGTTGCTATTGACGGACTTGATGAGATTGGTCAACAGCAATCATCAGATTATGACAAAGTCGTTAATATTTTAGATCTACTACCAACTACTAATACTATAAGTGATTTGGAGGATAATATTTATCTTCTACTGACCTCACGCCCTGTTAAAGAGTGCCCTAGTGGGATGCAAAGACAGTTAAGTAGGCAGTTTAAAACATCACTTAACGAGTCAGATATATTTAATTTGGCAGTAGATTTAGATTACCCTGCCTATTCAAAGCTACTTAAAGAGTACTTCAAAAACAATTTGCATCAACAACTCAATAGCTTAAAAAGCGATAAACAGGATTATATAGATAGTTTCTTTATAACACTGCTTGAGAAGTCAGAAAAACGCTTTTTGTACTTCAGTTTATTAGTAGACATTATAAAAGAACAAAACTTAGATTTGGCTCAGCTAAAGGAGTTACCGCCAGGTGAAGAGCTCTATTGGCACTTTATAAACAACCTTGAGAGCAAGCTTGGTGGTAAAAACAGTAAACACTTTATTAAAGTAAAACAGTTATTAACCTTATTAACTGCCTGTGAACAAGCATCAGTAATGGATGCACAAATCATGCAAGAGTCTGCTAGTAACCCTGTATATTCTGGCGGTAGTAATAACGAAGGTGAAATCGTATGGTCAGGCATTGATTTAGCGACTATAGCTGGATTATTAAACGAAAGTTCGGGTCAACACTCAACCCAGCTTGTCTTTACCTTATATACTCTAAAGAGCCTGCTTAGCGTGGAGCGTACTGAAGATCAGGCTCAGTACAGATTGGGACTAAAAGAGTTAGCAGGATTTGTTGACACACACTGGGCGGAAGAAGTGCTTGAATGGCATAGACAAATTAGCGAACCATTTTATTACTCATGGAAAGATAGATGGAATGATTTAGATGCGTCCATACCTGAAAACCACTATCAGCTTAGATATTTGGTAGCTCATAGTAGCTATTCAAAAAATACAAGTAGCCCTGACTCCCTGTTTCGAAAAATCATAAATGATGAAAATATAAATGCACTTTACTGGGAACTTAGTATCACCAGTAATAATAATACTTATTATAAAAAAGCTATAGAATGGATTTCTTTATCCATATTCAACACGAAAAATTTGATACATTTAAAATCAAAGGGTCAATCGGTTGATGCACTAAACTTTAAACATACTCTAAGTAGTGCTTATATGAATCGTGGAAATCTATATCAATATCTATGCTATCCTGATCTTGCATTGCAAGACTATCAAAATTCGATTGCCTTAAAAGAGGTTTTACAACAGTGCCTACAAGATGATTTTCCGAATGAGTGGAAAAATACTTTGTCTGGTGCCTATATGAATCGTGGGAATCTTTATAAATCTCTAAACCATAATAATCTAGCGCTAGAAGACTATCAAAACTCTATTTATTTAAGAAAAAGTTTAAAACAGGAATCGAAATATGAATGGCAATATGATTTAGCCACTACATATATAAATCGTGGGGAACTATATCACTTTTTAAAACAGTTTAATGAAGCACTAGAAGATTCTGAAAAAGCCATCAAATTGATAGAGGTTTTACAATATCGATTAAAAGATGATTTTCCAAATGAGTGGAAGAATACTTTGTCTGGTGCCTACATGAACCGTGGAAATATTTACAAATCTCTAGACCATAATAATCTAGCGCTAGAAGACTATCAAAATTCTATTTATTTAAGAGAAGCTTTACGACATCTTCTGAAGGACAAATTCTTTAATAAATGGCAAAATGATTTAGCAGTTGTTTATATGAATCGTGGGGATGCACATTACTCTCTAAATAAATTTCACCTAGCGCTACAAGACCTTGAAATATCAATAAAATTATTAGAGAACTTACAATTTCGCTTACAGGATGAATTTTTAGATGAATGGCAAAATGATCTATCTATAGCCTATTTTAAAAGTGGAAATCTACATCATGCCTTAAATGACGATGAACTGGCGTTACAATATTATCAGAAAGCCATCGAAATAATAGAAACCATTCAAAGGCGTCTACAAAATAATTTTCCACATAATTGGCAACATGATTTAGCAAATATTTACTCGGAACTTGCTGGGCTTCATGACTCTAAAAATAGTACTGATACAGCGTTACAAAACATACAGATAGCGATTAATTTAAATGAAGAACTATTATACCGCTTAAAAGAAAGGTTCCCTGATAGTTGGAAACATGATTTAGCAGCTGCCTATATGAATCAAGGAAACCTACGTAAATATTTAAACCATCCTGAATTGGCGTTAAAAGACTATAAAAGAGCTATTAATTTAATAGAGAATATTAAACAGCACATACATTGTAATTTACCAATTGAATGGCAACGTAATTTGGCAGCTGCCTACATGATTCGTGGAAATTTATATAAAATTCTAAACTATCCTGAACTAGCTAAACAAGACCATCAAAAAGTCATTGAATTACTAGAAAATTTAAAATTACGTTTATAAGATAAGCTACCAAATGAATGGCAAAATGATTTGGCTGATTCACTTAGTAATAACGGATGAGTGTTCGGAATAAATATCCACCTAAATGGCAAAATAATCTTACTGATACACTAGGTAATCGAGGTCTTTTACTGCTAAAAAATGGTTATGTATCGGATGCTCTTAAAATTTTAGACATTAGATGTGGCTTTTTATATGACTTAGCTATACAGCAAGTTTTACAACACTATCTTCTGAGTTTAATTGATCTTCAATATGAATTGTGTGTACTGAAAGACAATATTGAAATTAAAGATCAGGCAAGAGAGTTAATCAATGATATCAAATTAACTTACTCTGTTGAGCAGCTAACAATTAATGAAAACCAAGTATTATCTGAGCTCAAATCTCATCTTGGTTTAGAGTAGATAATAAATATGACAAATACAGCCGATCAAAGCACCCAAGAACCTCAATTCGACGATATCCGAAACGTAGCTGAATTCTCTCTACGTCTGGTTTATCCTTTCTCTTTCACTGGAGAGATAGACGACTTTGATCATAAGCACTTATCACAGCAAACTATCGCCAACTTGCTAAATAATCAGTTACCGCTTTTTTTAGAGGTTTTTGGACTGGAAAGTACTCAAAATGACGATAACGACGCTATAGTTGATTTAGCAACTTTAGAGATTTTAAATACTGATAGTGTTGAGGTAAAACAACAAAAGCGAAAGGCAGCAAAAAGACAAAAAACAGCTATTTTAAAAACCAAACCTTTATGGCAAAGATGCTATCCTTCAATATCTAGAGACCTGTATCCTCATATACGACATTTATTAAGAGCTGAGCACACTGATCTCTCACATTCCTATGAACTAAGCGATGAAGCGTGGCAACTATTAGATGGTGGTATGGGACGCTTTGGTAAAGGATTGGCTATAAATTTAAGTCCCACTGCTGCATCACGCTTGGGATTGTCGATAGATGAAAGTGCCTATATTCCTTTTAGCTTTTGCCGTACGATGAATGGTATGCAGAACCAAAAGCCACAACTGTATTTATTTGGCTTTGGAGAAGGCTTACTCACAGTTGAGCTAAGTATTGACTCTCAATTCTTAAAAAAATACCAAACTTCTGCTGTATTAGAGTTCATTCATGTGATTACTCATATAAATACCCACTTATCAAATATCAGCTTTCTGATAAAAAAAGATAGTGCGCCTTTGCAAAGAACTCAGCATAAATCTAATTTACTTAATATCTTTCAGCACCTGCTTGGAGAAAATCCTGATGATCAAGGCAGTTTGCAAGCGATGCCTATCAATCATCCTAAGGTACTACACAAAGAGCCTTTAAGCCGATTGTTTAGTTATGCTGCATTAAGACTTAATAGTACTTACCTAACATCAATAGGTAATAATACTGAGGTGATGAAGCAGAAGACTATCGACCTTGCCTATTCTATGGCTCATCGGCATACAGACCATTATTTACCTACCCTAGAAAGCGTGAACTCTAGTGTCTATTTACCCTTTAAAAATATTGCACACTGCAACAGTATTGAAGGTGGGGCAATCGTGATAGATACGATGTATTTTAAAGATAGGACTAATGAACTATCTATCATTGAACATAATCAGTTGTATATAAAGAACACTATTAAAAACGCTTACTGGCCCTTGGTATTGCTTAGCTATCTAGAGTTTATTTATTTAATCAAACTCACAAGTAGTGAATCTCCTGAAGTGTGCTTAATATCTGCTAATGAAAACACTATAAATGAGCTAGAGAACCTGCGCATTAAGCTATTGAGCTTTCGTTTGCATTATCGTTATTCACAAGCTAGTCAGTTGGCTCAACACAATGAGTTTTATATGAGATGGCGAAATGCATTTGGCTCTGATAATCTCGCTGATGAGCTGGCGGATGATGTCCTACAAGTTAATAATTTATTAGGTTATAAGTTAGACAAGGATGAGCAGGTATTGCAAGAGCAGAAAAATAAACACTTTACCGTATTAGGTATACTGGCAACAACCTTGCTAACAACGATCGGAGTCTTTGAAACGAATTTTAAGATATATAGCGATCCAGAACTTAAAATATTTAGTTGGGTTACTTTTACAACTCTTGGGGTAGCGTTGATGCTGGCAATTACCGCCAGTTATATTTATCTGAAAATTTTTGAAAAGAAATAATTAAAAACACTATCTTTTGTTGTTCATGGGTTAAAATTATATATGCTATTTTTTTAGGGAAACTATTAGTTACTCACAAAAGATAATTTGATGAGCCTTTATCCGGTAACCCTCCCAAACCTAAGACACCTAACAAATAGAATTAAGCTGCTTGATTGAGTTTCTGTATGGGCGTAAAACCGCCATTGCCCATGTTTGGGCGCTCATGATTATAATGATATAACCAGTTTT
>Ga0208435_100336_pt1 | contig 13863 bp, 9 predicted proteins | sample 24_taG_FD_184097 | JGI IMG/M metagenome (GOLD analysis project Ga0208435, IMG submission 184097) | Marine viral communities from Cariaco Basin, Caribbean Sea - 24_WHOI_OMZ (SPAdes) (version 2) | ecosystem: Environmental > Aquatic > Marine > Oceanic | place: Caribbean Sea: Cariaco Basin | collected...
CCGAGCGTTTACACGTATCCAGTGTGGCGATGAGCATTGCCTTAGCGACAGGCTTATACGCAACTCATACCTTTGTACCACCAACCCCAGGTCCAATTGCCGCAGCAGGTAACTTAGGACTAGAGTCCAATTTAGGCTTGGTTATTATGGTCGGTGTGGTGGTGACAGCGGTTGCTGTACTGGCTGGCTGGTGGTGGTCCAATCGCTTCTTGAATGTCGCTCCCGACAATATCGACGCACTGGATGCGCCAGCAGCGACTTTGCCTGAAAACATGAAGACACGCGACGACTATAGCAGCATGCCGTCCGCAACAATGGCGTTTTTGCCTATTATTGTCCCTATCGTATTGATTTGCTTATCGTCTGTTGCGAACTTCCCAAGTGCACCATTTGGCAGTGGCACGTTGACAGATATTTTAGTGTTTATCGGCAATCCACTCACGGCATTACTGATTGGTTTATTCTTGTCTTTCTTGCTAATTAACACTGAGCAAAAAACACAGCAAATTAGCGACAGCATAGCGCAAGGTTTGGTTGTGGCAGCCCCTATCTTATTGATTACTGGCGCAGGCGGTGCATTTGGTGCCATGCTAAAGGTCACACCGATTGGTGACTATTTGGGCACAACGCTATCTGCGTTAGGGCTTGGTATTTTTATGCCATTCATTGTCTCTGCTGCGTTAAAAACGGCACAAGGCTCGACCACAGTCGCCTTGGTCACCACCTCTGCGATGGTCGCGCCGCTATTGGATCAAATTGGTCTCGACAGTGAGCTTGGTCGCGTATTTTGTGTGATGGCCATTGGTGCAGGTGCCATGACTATCTCGCACGCCAATGACAGCTTTTTTTGGATTGTCAGTCAGTTTAGTCGTATGAGTGTGGCGCAGGCTTACAAAGCCCATTCTATGGCAACGGGTATTCAAGGCGTGACCAGCATCGTCTTTATCTGGTTATTAACCTTGGTATTTATTTAAAGAGATTCAAAGAGACATTCATGAAAATTTTAATTGCTCCCGACTCATTTAAAGAAAGCTTAGACGCACTGGATGTTTGTCGCGCCATTCAATCTGGCTTCAGTCAAGTGTTTCCAGAGGCTGATTATAAGCTATTGCCGATGGCAGATGGCGGCGAAGGCACGTCTGCGGTACTGTCTTATGTATTGGGTGGACGCTGGAAAGAAGTGGTGGTCAATGATCCACTGATGAGACCGATAACGGCAAAGTATTTATTATTGCCCGACGCTACGGCTGTCATCGAAGTTGCTCAAGCCTGCGGATTACATCTACTGACAAGCGATGAACGCAATCCTGTCATTGCTAGTAGTTACGGTGTCGGCGAGCTGATTGCTGATGCGTTAGAAGAAGAAGCTAAACGTATCGTGATTGGTCTAGGTGGTAGCGCAACCAATGATGCAGGTCTTGGCATGCTAATGGCATTGGGCATCACCTTTCACGATATCAATGACACTCTACTCACTCATGGTGGTGGCGCACTTGCCAGCCTACATAGGCTTGATAATATAAATCTTCATGCAAAGGTATTAGACACAGTATTTGAAGTCGCTTGTGATGTGACCAATCCATTATGTGGTCTTTTGGGTGCGAGCGCAGTATTTGGTCCACAAAAAGGCGCTTGTCCAGAGCAAGTAAAAGCTTTAGATAAAGCACTCAGTCACTTTGCCACCATGTGCGGTCATCACGGTTATGAGGACTGCCAACATGTCGAAGGCGCTGGAGCAGCTGGTGGTCTTGGCTACGCGATGATGACATTCTTTCAAGCTAAGCTAAAATCAGGTTTTGACACAGTTGCTGAGGTGGCTCATTTGTCGCAGCATATTGCAGAGGCTGATCTCGTTATCACTGGCGAAGGTAAGCTCGATGCGCAAACAGCCATGGGTAAAGTGGCAGGTGGCATCAGTCAGCTTGCCAAAGCCAGCCATACGCCGGTCATTGCTATTTGTGGTAGTGTTGACGGACTCAAACCTGCGCAAACTAGCCAGTTCGAGGTCATCATGCCCAGTATTCAAAAAGTAGATACCATCGAAAACGTACTGAGTCAGGCTTATGACAATATTGAAACCACGGCTGTAAATATTGCTGCTGCTATGCGCTTAGGTATTAAGATGAGATAGATGTTTTTATCATTTCAAAGCAGAACAGAGCCAAACCATTTAATCTGTTTTTTGGCTCCATTCTGTATACATATCACAATATTTCTGGATGCCAGTGTCACAGATACGCTTTAACCCTGCTAACCCACCTACTCTATCGCCATGGACACCATCACTTAGAATATAAATTTTTGCTAATTCGTTTTGCACGTCTTGATATCCTAGCTGACTATAGCTTTCAAACCAATGCGCTGCTTTGCTATAGTCTAATTTTACACCCTCGCCTTTATAATACATATAACCAAGGTTAAACTGAGCCTCTGCCATGCCTTGCTTAGCCGATTTTTCAAACCATTCAACCGCTTTTATATTATTTTTAGGAACTCCTTGCCCCTGCTGATACAGCACACCTAAATTAAATTGAGCGCCAGCAACGCCTTGTTCAGCAGATTTTTGATACCATTTAAACGCTGTTTCATTATCTTTAGGGACACCTTTAGCATTGGCATAAGCAATGCCCAAATTAAACTGTGCTAACTTATTATTTTTTTCAGCTGCCTGTTGCCAATACTTAAGGGCATTAATATCACTTTGAGCGACACCGTCACCTGTAGAATAAAGATTACCAAGATTGTATTGGGCTCTGCTGTAGCCTTGTTTAGCAGACTTACTATAGTAAGCAAAAGCTTTTTCATGGCTTTGTGGTATTCCTATTCCTTTATCGTACATAACACCGATATCATATTGTGCTTCAGCTAATCCTTGATTGGCAGATTTATTCAACCACTCAAAAGCCCTAATGTTATCTTGCTCAATATCTAAGCCTGCTGCATACATGAGACCTAAATTATACTGGGCAGTAGCATTCCCTCGCTGTGCTAGTGACTCAATAGTAGTTAAATCTCTTATCAATACTGACTCTTCCGCAATAGCGGGTATTGTTAGTCCAGCTATCATATAAGTTATTATAATATTGAAGCAGGTCTTTTTTAATAGCTGTATATTCATCATTAGTCCATAGATATAGAGTAAATTGAAAACATTCATATATAAATACTGCTGCAAACTTAGCTAAACTGTATTACAAACAGAATGTAAGGCTAATACGCATGTGTCAATTTTATAACCATTTTTGCACTTCATTGATAACGGTTTGCATTCTGTTGGGCAGTACAGAATGACTGCGTACAGCAAGGTATAAGGTTTCACTGACAGGCACTGGTAAATAGTGACTTTTGATGGATTGAGGATTTGGATATGCAGCGACCGCATGCGCTGGTAACACAGTAAACCCAAGTCCCCTACTCACTGGCTCTAGAATTAAGCTAATCTGATTCGAAAACCCTTTTTTATCGAAATCATTGACGTGCTGGAATTCAGGATAATTGGCGCTTAGCAGCAAACTTGCGTGGTGCGCACCATCTGGATGATCTATAAACCCAAGCTGGTTTAGTGCCTCCCAGCTTGTCTCAGTAATCGTCGCAGGTGTAATCAATATCAATGCCTCTTGAGCTATTGGCTTGCAACTGACTGTCTCATCACCTGAGATATCTGTCATAAAACCAATATCAATCTCATGTTTGGCAAGTGCCCGCTCTATATCAGCATTGGGTGCAAAGCGATAATCAATCACTAGCTTTGGGTGCTGCTGTTGTAAGTTCAATAGCTTTGGATACAGCTTAAGTCCCACGCTACCAGGCGACATCACTCGTACCAACCCTTCATAAGCGAGATCTTCGCCAATGCGCTGCTCTAAGCGCGCCAATCGTTGTAAGATATCTTCAGCTTCCTGATAGAGCTGCATACCAGCATCGGTCAATGAAAACTGCTTACCTTGTCGAATAAGCAAGTCAATATCCAACTGACTCTCTAGCTTACTGATATGTTGACTGACACCTGATTGCGTCATGTGTAAGCGCTCAGCCGTACGTGTGAAATGACCGACATCAACAAGCGTACAAAAGGTACGTAACCATGTGGTATTTATCATTACAATAGATACTTATATTCATAACAAATGATAATTTTACGTAATTACCCTCTGTTTGTATACTGGCTCCACGTTAGAAAAACGTACATCAAACAGGAGTATCAACAATGAATAACGTTTATCCAAGAAGCTTTTCGCACATCGGTCTTTCAGTTCCTGACCTAGATGCAGCCGTAAAATTTTACACTGAAGTGATGGGCTGGTATACCATCATGGAACCTACTGAAATTGTCGAAGATGACAGTGCCATTGGTGAAATGTGTACCGAAGTATTTGGTGCTGGTTGGGGCAGCTTCCGTATTGCTCATTTATCTACTGGCGACCGTATCGGTGTTGAGATTTTTGAATTTAAGAACCAAGAAGATCCTGAAAACAACTTTGAGTACTGGAAAACGGGTATCTTTCACTTCTGTGTTCAAGATCCAAATGTTGAAGAGTTGGCTGAGCGTATGGTAGCAGCAGGCGGTAAAAAACGTATGGAAAAACCACGCTACTACTATCCTGGTGAAAAGTCATATCGCATGATTTATATGGAAGACCCGTTTGGCAATATCGTCGAGATATACAGCCACAGCTACGAGCTTATCTATAGCGAAGGCGCATACTAAACTCAGTGTAAATACAGCTTAATACAGCCTTGGCTTGTATCTGACTGATAAACAAATAGCGACCTCAGAATATGAGATCGCTATTTTTATTTGTCTGCTTTCTACACGAGCAACCTATTATATAAGAGGTAAGCCATGCTACTATTTAGGTAGCTATACATAGCATCTACCAAACGAAACAACCCATTATCAAGGATGATAAATGACAAACTCTGACGTTGCCTTAAACATGGACGACTTTCTCGTTATTAGAAAAGACGATAGAAAAAGTGGCGTGGTCACTCTCACCTTAAACCGACCAAAGCAATTCAATGCCTTATCCGTTGAGCTACTCTCTGCGCTACAAGCGGAGCTGGACAGTATCGCTCAAGATGACAATATCCGTGTAGTCGTCATTGCAGCAAATGGTAAAGCGTTTTGTGCCGGTCACAATCTAAAAGAGATGCGCGCACATTCAGATGAAGCCTTTCAGCGCGCCCTATTCCAGCAATGCAGTCACATGATGCTCACTATTAACCGTATGCCACAAGTCGTGATTGCAAAAGTGCAAGGTATCGTGACAGCAGCAGGGTGCCAACTGGTCGCTGCCTGTGATTTAGCCGTTGCCGCTGATAAAGCCAAATTTGCCACTTCAGGGATAAACGTTGGGCTTTTTTGCTCCACGCCTGCTGTAGCCGTCAGTCGCAATCTACCTCGTAAGCAAGCGTTTGAGATGCTGATTACTGGTGAGTTTATCGACGCACATACTGCTTTGCAATATGGATTGATTAATCGAGTAGCGCCAGCGGGACAATTAGAGCAAGTTTTGCAATCGTTGATAACGGCAATCACCGTCAAATCTCCAGTAGCGATAAGAATTGGCAAAGATATGTTTTATAAGCAATTGAATATGAGCATCAAAGATGCTTATCACTATGCTAGTGAAGTAATGACTTGTAATATGATGGCAGACGACGTGAGTGAAGGTATTGACGCCTTTATTGAAAAGCGCCAAGCCGTATGGAAAGGATGCTAACTGTTTGACGAAAACACTCTGACTAGAGAAAGATGACGTTACTATTATTATGAAGCCATCAAAGCGCCCACAATCATAAATACAACGGCTATGAGTGATCTCAAAAATGGTGAACTGCACTCTGCCCAGCGAGTGATAATAAAGTATAAATTGGCAAATGGAAGAAATAGATATAACAGCCCCCACAGTACCGACTCTTGGAAGGCTATAATAATTAACTTAATGCTATAAATAATGCACATGATGCTTGCGATGACAAGTAAAATAACACCTATGAATTCCACGTGAATTTCCTCAGAATATTCAATAAGAAACAAACTATTATTAATTTAAAAAGACATTGAAAATATAACTACCAGCAGTTTGCTTAGCCATCAATGCTAAAAAATGATGGTTTTGAGAGGCTATTTATTATCTCAGAACTGTTGCTGGCGTATAATAACAGGTAACGTGAGAAAAACATAATATTATAAAACATAAGTTGAATAAATATAGCTTAATCTACTTTGATCGCTTATAAAAACATATTCACAACCAATCTATGAGAAAACAGGAAAACAAAAAAAGGCCATGATAGCGATATCATGGCCTTTTTTAAACAACTACTACAATCAATCTATTACTTACTTAGCGGCGATGGCAATCATCTCAACCAACAGCTCAGGACGTGCCAATGCAGACTCGCCACAAGCACGAGCTGGCGGCTGAATGCCTTCAAACCACTGGTCATAGACTTCATTCATAGCAGCAAAGTCTGCCATGTCTTTTATCCAAACCGTTACTGACAGTAGTTTTGATTTATCGCTACCCACTTCTTCTAATAACGTTTGGATTTTCTCCAAACAAGTCAATGTTTGCGCTTTGATATCGTCTTCTGCATTACCTACTTGACCACACAAATATACAGTCTGGTTATGGACGACAATCCTGCTCATGCGTGGCGTGCTGTGTAGCTTCTTTATCATGTTTATACCTTCAGTTTATTGATTTAAGTCTGTACTCAACCTAGTAGATGTGCACTTATTTCGAAAAACGCTGAGCACTAAACGGTGCAAGGTCTACCAATAATGGCTTTTCATGAATCATCTCTTCAACCAAACGCCCTGTCATAGGTCCTAAAGTGAAACCCTGATGACTGTGACCAAATGCGAACCATAATTTTTCATGTTTGTCTGCAGGACCGATAACTGGCTTCATATCAGGCATACAAGGACGTGATCCTGCCCAAGCTTCAGATTCTACCGCGTCTTCTAATGGTAATATCTTGCGTGCCAGCTTCAGAACGGTTTTTAATTGACCAAAGTTCTTTGGCGCATCCATGGTGGTCATCTCAGCACCAGTCGTAATACGGATACCCTGCTGCATTGGACCCATCACAAAGCCTTTGTCCATATCAAACATGCTGTGATTGATGGTATTTTTTTCTGTTACTTTGAAATGCTGATGATAGCCACGCATTGGGAACAACGGCAAGTTATAACCAAGTGGTCTGATCAAATCGTTCGACCATGGACCCGCTGCAATGACCAATTTGTCACTATAGTAAGTGTCATTATCAGTGATGATTTTCCAGCCTTCACCGTCTTTTACGATTTCTTGTACATCGCTCTCTTTGATCGTACCGCCCATTTCTTGGAAGTTTTTCGCATACGCTTTTACAAGCGAGCTTGGGTTCGATACTTGCCAAGAGTTTTTCCAATGGATCGCACCAACGAAACCTTCAAAATTGGCACTAGGCTCCATGGCCTTTAGTTCCGCAACGTTCAACACATTGTGATCAACACCTTGATTGCGTGCATCAATGGCTGCCACTTGCGCTTCTTTAAACGTCTCTTCAGAACGATGCAGTTGTAACCAGCCATCACGAGTAATTAACTCGTCAGCACTAGATGCTTCAATCATCGTCTGATGTTCGCTGGTGCAATGCTCGATCAGTGTCTGCCATTCTGATTCAATTTGTTTGACCGTCGCAGGTACAGAATACTTCCAGTATTGTAGCAATGCTTGATGGTAACGCAGAATCGCTGGTATACGATAGCGAATATCCGTACCTTGGTTCGGCAATACTCGGATCATCTCAGTAAGTTGACGAGGAAAAGGATGGGTATGAATGGCTTCGCGCTGAATCAATCCTGCATTGCCATACGAGGTCTCTGAGCCTGGCAACTTCTTGTCTAACATCAGTACTTTTGAATTATTTTTTTGTAAATGCCACGCGACTGACGTGCCAACCATACCTGCACCGATAACGATCACTTCATAGCGCATAACCTATCCTTTTCTTATGGTGTTAATACAGAGTATCTAATATGAGGGTCTAACGGAATAAGGTGGTAATAGTAACGCATTGAGCTGAATATTAAACCCCAATCTCATAAATATTTTTGCTATTAAATACTTTTGGTTATGGGGTTTTTGAAAAGGTATTTTTGATAGGAATAATGAGAGTTTGGGTGATAAAATAGTAATGATTAGCCATCATTTTTAAAAATACTAGATGCGACTTAGTGCTATCAATTTCTGTGCTATAGTTTGGTATTTTTTTTAATTTATAAATGATCAGCCGCCTAAGCATTTTAATTATAAAGTCTGATAAACAGTATTTATGATGTGCCAGCAAGGTCAGGGCTAATATTTTGATGATTTGGAAGGTTTAACAAATGAGTATTTACGCACAAAGACTGGCCTCTCAAATTGAGTTCATCAAGCAGTGTGCTTTGATGAAAAAAGCGCCTACTCAAGATTTTGCTAAACACAGTGATTTCACTTGTACCGAGGAGCAATTATTAGGCTTGCCGGGTATCAATCTTAACATCACCGACGATACCTCAGAGGACGTTTGGCTCCGTTTAGAGCGATTGCGTGAAAACTCAGCACCTAAACCCAACAGCGCACTGTTAGCACATTGGTTAAAGTTTCCAGCCAAATTTAGCGAACCACCGTCACTAAAAGAAAAAGCATCTGTGCAATCATTCATAGATGATGGTCTTTTGTCCTCGGGCGCTACAGAGGTATTCACTCCGTTTGAAGTTGAAAATAATCATAAAAATGAATCGTTAGATTCAGACGAGACATTAAAGACAGAAGTTTATTTAAAAGATTTCTCTGAAAGAGAAGCTTTACAAGAGGAATATAACAATTACCTCAAAGATATTTGGAAACCTTGGCTAGCAGAAGAAAAGCTCGTTCGCCAAAGCATTGCTTTGTATTCTAGTCTATTCATGCTTAACCAACAGCTTCAGGGCAATCTCGCTGATGCACAGTTAGAGTTGGTGTGGGGTGTGGGTATTGCCACACGAAAAAGCACGGACGATGAGCAGAGTAGCAAGCAGATAAAGTATCCACTATTGACGCAATCTGTTGAAATCACCTTAGATCAAAAGACAATGGCATTACTCATCAAGCCTACCCTATCTGCTCCCACGCTTGAAACGGAGCCTTTTTCTATAGAAGAAAATCAGGGTTTAGCGAAGTTATTAAAGAACAGCAAAGATTTTTATGATTCAGAAGATGTGTCCTTAAGTCCTTTTTTACCGAGTAGCTATGAGCCTATCTTAAAATCAGCGGTTACTTTGCTTGACTCCTCTGGCGTTTATCAACCAGATCATACTAGTGCAGATGATCGAAAAATCCCTAAAGCGCAAAACAACCTGATTGTTACTGACACATGGGTCATTATGGCGCGTCCTAGAAGTAACAATATCTTTTTGCAAGACTTAAACAACTTATCCATTCAGCTAGAATCGGTCACTGACATTGATTTACCGAGCGCCCTTAAGGCAATGCTGACAGAGCCTGCTACAGAAAACAAAGAAAATATACTGCCTGCTTATCGTGGTTTGTCTATGGTGAGTGGCAGTGATAGCTATATCGGCACGCCAGCCGAGCTATATTTCCCCAAAGCGTTCAACGATGAACAAGTACAAATCATACAGCAGTTAGATGTCCACGATGGAGTCGTCGTTCAAGGCCCGCCCGGCACAGGTAAGACCCATACTATTGCTAATGTCATTTGTCATTACTTAGCACTTGGCAAGCGGGTACTGGTCACATCGATGAAAGACCCCGCGCTAAAGGTACTACAAGGACAACTGCCTGAATCTATTCGCCCGCTCGCCGTTAGCCTACTGACCAGTGAAAACGAGGGTCTAAAGCAGTTTGAACATACCATCAAAAAAATATCGAGCGAAGTATCTAGTATCAATCGCGAGGCCTACAAAAAAGACATCCTCATGTTTGACAATCAAATTGATACCATCCATGCACAGTTGGCCAGCACTGATCATAAAATTACGGCTTGGGCACGGTTGAACCTTGATGATATCACTATCGATAATGAAACTATCAAGCCCATAGATGCCGCGACTGAGGTTGCTCAAAACAGACAGCTTACCGAAAGCTTTCCCGATAAGTTGGGTATCGAAGAGACCTTTAAACCTCGATTTACTCATGCTGATATCACAGCCCTAAAAGACGCAAGAGTAAGCCTCGGCAGTGATTTGAGTTATCTTAATAAAAAAATTCCTGCCGTTGCAGACATGCCTCCTACCAACGCTATCAAGCAACTTCATAAGGATTTAAGCTATCTCAATGAGTCACAAGCAGCTGAGCAGCAAGGAGAATTGGCAAGCTTAATCAATGACAGTGCTAGTACAATAAATATTGCTCAGGAAATCACTGCTAATACATCTCGTCTAACTGACCTACTACAAAAAATTGTCGCGGCTGGGCAGCGCTGGACGACGGATATTCAACAGCATTTAGCTAATGAGACTAAGCAAGACATTATCGGCCATCTCACTATACTGAACGATGAGATCAAAGTGCTTTTTGATGAGAGAACTATTTATTTAACCAAACCTATTACAATGGCTGATGATTTTGATAAAAATCCAGAGCTCGTTGACGCGGTGAAGAATTTATCTGAAGGCAAAAAGTCATTTGGTCTCGCTGGGATTTTTGGCAAATCTGCTGAAAAGAAAAACCTTGAGTCTATTACGATAGTCTCGTCAGCACCATCAAGTACGGCAGACTGGCAGTATATATCCAGCTTTATAGCATTTAGAAAAAAATCTCAAGCGCTTATCCTTCGCTGGAACGCTTTATCAAATGAGCTGTCCTTACCGATATTTGAGGTATCGCCCAATAATCTGTCTGCGTTACATTCAGCCGTTCATCTATACGATGAAATCGTTGCTAGTCACAACTTGCAGCACAGTATCAAGCAGGCGTTAAGCACTATATTCGTAGATTGGAGTGTTATTTCTGCAGCACCTTATGACAAAGATACTTTGATTGAAATTGAGAGTGTTCTTAAACAACATTTAAAGAGACATAATCTGGCTGAAAGTCTCACGTTAAAAGAAACCTTACTTACTAATCTTGCCGACTGCAAAGGGTCAATTAGTGAAAAAATGATGGCCTTTGTCACTCAAAATATTGGTGATCCGAGTTTATCTGACGATGAATTACAAACAGACTATCAAGAACTGTTAAATGAGCTGCAACGCGTGAATAATCTTGCAACAGACTTACAGACAATCGCTGACGTTACCCAACTCATTGAAGATAACGGCGCCCCACTTTGGGCGAAGAAATTGCGTTATGAACCTCATAATAATTCTCAAGACACCTTGGCATCAGATAACTGGCAGCAGATTTGGCGAATTGCTAGATTGACCAGCTTTATAGACAGCATCGATGGTCGCAAGGAGTTGGTTCAACTGGCCAAAACTCGTGGCAATTTAGAAGTAAATCTGGCAAGACTCTATCAAGAAGCCATCACCAAAAGAGCTTGGTTAAAAGTCGCAGAAAATGCAACGCCAAACGTGAGAGCGTCTTTAGAAAAATACCGCTCTGCCATTATGCGTATTGGTAAAGGAACGGGCAAAGGTGCGCACTATTATCGCCGTGAAGCGCGCGAAGCCTCTGCAGGAGCAAGTGCTGCTATTCCGTGTTGGATTATGCCGCATTATCGCATTTCTGAATCCTTGCCAGCAGAGTTCGGCAGTTTTGACTTGGTTATCATCGATGAAGCCTCTCAATCTGATTTAACGGCATTGCCAGCCATCATGAGAGCCAAAAAAGTGTTAATCGTTGGTGACGATAAGCAAGTGTCACCAGAAGGCGTCGGTCTCGATATCGAAAAAATTCGCAATCTGATGGCACAGTATTTGAGCAATCAAGTCCCTGTCTATCGCTCACAGATGTCGCCTGATCGTTCAATCTATGATTTATTCAAAGTCGTTTTTGCAGATAGCAGTGTGATGCTAAAAGAACATTTTCGTAGTGTGGCACCTATTATTGAGTTCTCAAAACGTGAGTTTTACAACCATGAGCTGATACCTTTGCGTAAAGCAAAACCCTCAGAGCGCTTAGACCCTCCATTGATTGATATTTATGTCACCGATGGCTATCGGATTAAAGGCTCTGATATTAACCCATCAGAAGTCAGATTTATTATCGATGAAATCAAAACCCTCGTTTCTGATCCAGCTTATAAAGGTAAAACCATCGGTGTTGTCTCATTGCTAGGCAATAAGCAAGCACATAATATTATGGAGATACTCAACAAAGAACTAGATGAGGCGGTAATGACTGCTTTTGATATCGCTTGCGGTGATGCCAGAACCTTTCAAGGTAAAGAGCGCGATATCATGTTTTTGTCATTGGTAGTGGCACCTGGAGCTGCCCATGCACAAACGAGAGATACTTTCGCTCAGCGTATGAATGTCGCGGCCTCAAGAGCGCGCGATAGAATGTATTTAGTACGTAGTATTGAGCTAGATGAGCTTAGCCAAGCTGACCATTATCGCGCTGAACTCATCAAACATTTTCAAGCGCCATTTATGCAAAATGAAGAGCAAGTAGCTGACTTGCGTGATAAATGTGAGTCACCCTTTGAAACGGAAGTCTTTGATCTTCTGGTGGAGAGAGGCTATCGAGTGGTTCCACAGGTTAAAGCAGGTGCATACCGAATCGATATGGTTGTCGAAGGTGAAAACGACAACAGCCTAGCCATTGAATGTGATGGCGATAGATATCATGGGCCTGACAAATGGGACAGCGATATGCAACGTCAGCGTATTTTGGAGCGTGCTGGCTGGAAATTCTGGCGCTGCTTTGCCTCTACTTTTGTCACTCGTAAAAAAGAAGTCATCCAAGATTTATTAGCAGAGTTGGAACGTTTAGAGATTTATCCAATCACTACCGACACGGCATATAGCAGCTCGTATGTTGAATCTAGAATCGTCACGACTGTTGATGCACCACAGATCGATATTGAAACGGAGACTGATGCTTAAATATATAAGAGTCAGTCAATACCAGTGCGGTGGTAATATACTCACAATATCACCACCACACTGGATCATCATTTTCCAGACTAGGATGTTTAGCTATATCTACAGTCACTTCATCAGCAGACAGCTCAGCGATAAACCGCGATGGCTTGTCAAAATACCCTGAATAACTGGCAAAGTAATCAGGTGCCGTTAGATACAGTCTGCTCTTGGCGCGACTACAAGCAACGTAGAATAATTTTCGTTCTTCTTCTAGCTCCTCAAAATCATCCAAAGAGCGATAGTGCGGCGTGATACCATCGACCAATGAGTTAACAAACACCACTGGCCACTCCAGCCCTTTGGCACTGTGAATGGTCGAAATAGTCACTTTATCTGTGTCATTATCCTCTGGTTTATCCATGGCTGCGACCGAATCATTAGGCGGATCGAGTGCCAAATTTTCTAAGAAGTTATCAAGGCTACTGTGTTCTATTGCCAAATTTTTGAGCACACGAAAGTCCTCGTTGCGCTCTCGCCAATTTTCCTCAATCGTTTTTAGGATGGGAACATAAAACGCTAAAACATGCTCGATGACTGTCTCGACGGATTCAGCCTGATTTGCCTTAGTCAGCGTATTATATAAAGGCTCAAGCTGTGCGCTTTTTTTAGCAAACTTTGGCGTGAGTAGTGGCTCAAAGGAGTTGTCATCGGCATTAATCGCTTGGGTCAAACGCGTCGCGGTTACTGTTCCCACGCCTTGGAATAAGGTTAAAATGCGATGCCAAGCAATCGTATCATTCGGGTTGTAGAGGACTTTAACGAATGCCAAAACGTCTTTGATATGTCGCCTTTCAATG
>Ga0208435_100338_pt1 | contig 13849 bp, 11 predicted proteins | sample 24_taG_FD_184097 | JGI IMG/M metagenome (GOLD analysis project Ga0208435, IMG submission 184097) | Marine viral communities from Cariaco Basin, Caribbean Sea - 24_WHOI_OMZ (SPAdes) (version 2) | ecosystem: Environmental > Aquatic > Marine > Oceanic | place: Caribbean Sea: Cariaco Basin...
CGCACACCTACGACGACTTGATTGGTCATAAAGAGATTATCAGAGACAACCCTGAAGGCGATGCTATTTACGGTTTAGATGCGCTGATCGACCCTGAATACCGTGGTTATCGCCTAGGACGTCGATTGTATGATGCCCGTAAAGAGCTGTGTCGCCAGTTAAACTTCCGAGCTATTTTGGCTGGTGGTCGTATCCCGAACTATCATAACCATCAAGATCTCACACCTGGCGAATATATTGAAGCCGTCGCGGCTCGTGAAATTCATGATTCTGCATTGTCTTTCCAACTCTCAAATGGCTTTATCGTCAAGCGTATCTTAACGGCTTATTTGCCTGATGATAAACAATCTAAAGGTTTTGCTACTCTACTTGAGTGGGCAAATATTTATTACGAGCCGCAAGACTATAAGCCAAACACTCGTAAGTCTGAGGTGCGTATTGGTGGCATCCAGTGGCAAATGCGTGAAGTCGAGTCACCTGAAGAGCTGCTGCAGCAAGTCGAGTTCTTTGTCGATATTATGGCTGATTACAATTCTGACTTTGCTTGTTTACCAGAGTTCTTTAACGCACCGTTGATGGGTCTGTGTGAATCGACGGATCAAAACGTCGCTATTCGATTTTTAGCTGGTTATACAGAATGGTTTAAAAATGAGATATCGCATTTAGCGGTCAGCTACAACGTCAACGTCATTACAGGCTCGATGCCGTACTTGGACGAGGACGATACGTTATATAATGTCAGTTACTTGTGCCGCCGCGATGGTACGGTCGAAGAGCAGCGAAAAATCCATATTACCCCGCATGAGCGTAGCGCTTGGGTCATCGAAGGCGGTGACGAGGTTAAGGTGTTTGATACCGATGCCGGTCGTATTGGTATTTTGGTCTGTTATGACGTTGAATTCCCTGAGCTTGCCCGCCTCATGGCACTTGATGATATGGACATCTTGTTCGTCCCATTTTGGACTGATACGCAAAACGGCTATCTACGCGTGCGCCACTGCGCCCAAGCACGTGCAATTGAAAACGAATGCTATGTGATGATTTGTGGTTCGGTTGGTAACTTACCACAGGTTGAAAGTCTCGATATTCAATACGCCCAGTCTTCTATCTTCTCGCCATCAGATTTTGCTTTCCCGCATGATGCGATTATGGCAGAAACCACCGCCAACACTGAGATGGTATTCTTCTCAGATGTGAACTTAGACAAGCTTATTCATGTCCGTAACGAAGGCTCGGTACATAATCTGCTTGATCGCCGTGATGACTTGTATAGTTTAAAATGGAAGAGAAAATCTAAAGTATCAGCCAGTAAGCTAAGCGATGATGAGCGCCTCGAAAACTCTGGTAGTGTCTTGCCTGGTGATCCATTACAAAACCGTGCGCAAAAACCTTAATCAGTCACTTTAAAATACCAACACTGAACACGGTTTAATAAAGTTTATGAATAATACGGCTGACATTTCAGCCGTTTATTTTTATCTATCAACAACCACTTATCAAAGCCATTTATACAAAACCTATAGCAAAAAAGCAGCCATTATGACGACTGATACTGATACTGAAAAATCCATTAAAAAGCCAAAGAAAACACCCAAGCAAAAGGGGTTGTCTATCGCTAAAAATATCCTCATATATGGCTTGGTATTTGCTGTTATTTATACCGCTATCAATTGGTGGCGACAGCCTATCATGCCAGCCAACCCGCAATTGCAACTGACCGATTATCAAGGGCAAGTCGTTGACTTAGCGGCGCTGAGCAATGAACAACCAACGCTGGTGTATTTTTGGGGCACGTGGTGTCCCATTTGTAGTATCACCTCGCCGACCATAGACAAACTTGCCGCCGCAAATGATTATCCGGTCGTTACGATTGCTATTAAATCAGGTACTGACCAAGAGCTGCATCGCTACCTTAATGAAAACAGCTATCGCTTTACGACGATAAATGATCAAGAAGGCAGCATCTTCGCTGATTGGCAAGGACAAGTGACACCTTCGTATGTCATATTAAAGAATGGCGAGATGACTCAAGGTTTGACGGGCATTCAACCCTTATGGTCGCTGAAATTGCGCTTATGGTTATCATCAGTTTTTTAACGCTTAGCCTGCTGTTTAGAGTCCAGTCGGTAGACAATGGCACTTGCCATCCGTATGATTCAATAGGTGATGCATCACTCGTATAAATGATTGGTTTTGGCTAAAATAAGGACAATACTGACCAGCTCTTTTTACCCTAGCCTTTTTGTCATATAATAGCTGCCAATCTCATTGCCTCTTTTTAGTTTATTGCTATCACGGTATTTTATTATCCATAAGCATATTTTATGTTGCATTCGTCTCGATAGCATTTATTATTGACGTGAGCATATTTATGACGTTGATGCACAGCGATATATTATAAGTGAGAAAGCGATCATCAACGGTTAAGCAGCCAGCTAAGCATTACCCTAAATGTCACATCTGACTTTACATCGATTTTTAATCCATTTTCTAAAAAGACACCTTCTATGACTGATAAAAGTACTGATACGCCAAGCCAGGATTATAAAGACACGCTAAACCTTGCCGACACGCCATTTGCGATGCGTGCAAACCTTGCCAAGCGCGAGCCAGATTGGCTTGCTGCTTGGGAAGCGGATGATGTGTACGGCAAAATTCGTCAGGCACGTGCTGGGGCGACCAAATACATTTTGCATGATGGCCCTCCATACGCCAATGGTCAGATTCACTTGGGTCACGCGGTGAATAAAGTACTCAAAGACATTATCGTGAAGTCAAAAACGCTATCAGGCTTTGATGCGCCTTATGTCCCCGGTTGGGACTGTCATGGTCTGCCTATCGAGCAAAAGGTCGAAGCCAAAGTCGGCAAGGTCGGTCAAAAAGTATCGGCGACTGAGTTCCGCGGTCTATGCCGCGAGTATGCGAGCACCCAGATTGAATTGCAAAAGGCAGATTTTAAGCGTCTAGGCGTATTTGGCGATTGGGACAACCCATATCTAACGATGAACTTCCACCAAGAAGCCAACATCGTACGCGCCCTTGCCAAAATTTATGACAATGGTCATGTGACCCGCGGTATGAAGCCAGTTAACTGGTGCTTGGACTGTAGCTCTGCGCTGGCTGAGGCGGAAGTGGAATACCAAGATAAAGTGTCTGATGCTATCTATGTAAGCTTCGATGTTTTGGATACCGATAAGGTTGCCTCGTTGGCTGACGTAGCGGGCAATATCGCCGCTGTTATTTGGACTACTACGCCGTGGACACTGCCTGCTAACCAAGCCATCTCAGTACATCCTGAGCACAACTATAGTGTGGTGGCGACTGAAAAAGGTAATTTGCTATTGGCCGCGGATTTGGTTGAAACAGCGTTAACGGAACTCAAACTTAGCAATCAAGGCGTGCTAGCGACCGTATCTGGGCGCGAGCTTGAAGGCTTGCGTGCCCAGCATCCACTGATTGCAGACCGCCAAGTGCCATTAATCCTAGGCGATCACGTGACCACCGATAGCGGTACTGGATTAGTACATACTGCACCCGGTCACGGTCTTGACGATTATATCGTGGGTCTTAAATATAACTTACCCGTTGAAAACCCAGTCAGTGGTACGGGCGTTTATCTGGACAGCGCAGCGGTATTTGCGGGCGAGCACATTTATAAGGCCAATCCAAAAATCATCGCCGCACTGCATGACAATGGACATCTAATCAGTCATACCAAGATTGAGCACAGCTATCCGCATTGCTGGCGTCATAAGTCACCGATTATTTTCCGCGCAACGCCGCAGTGGTTTATCAATATGGAAACCAAAGGTCTGCGTGAGCGTGCGCTTGCAGATATCCCAGCAGTAAGCTGGACACCAGCATGGGGACAAAACCGTATCGAAGCCATGATGACGGGTCGACCAGATTGGTGTATCTCACGTCAGCGTACATGGGGCGTGCCGATTACTTTCTTTACCCATAAAGAAACAGGCGAGCTGCATCCAAACACGCTTGAGCTGATGGAAGTCGCTGCACAAAAAATCGATGCGGGCGGTGTGGAAGCTTGGTTTGATGCCAGCTGTGAAGACTTCTTAGGCAACGAGGCTGCTGACTATGATAAAGCAACCGATACCTTAGACGTTTGGTTTGACTCTGGCACGACGCATTTTGCGGTCCTTGAGCAGCGCGATGAATTGACCAATCCAGCAGATATCTACTTGGAAGGCTCTGACCAACATCGCGGTTGGTTCCAGACTTCATTATTGACCTCAGAAGCCATATACGGTCGCCCACCATTTAAGCAAGTACTGACGCATGGTTTTGTGGTTGATGAAAACGGTCGCAAGATGAGTAAATCACTGGGCAATATCATCACGCCGCAGGAAGAGATCAACAAAACAGGCGCGGACATGCTGCGTTTGTGGATTGCCTCAAGCGACTATCGCTATGAGATGAGCGCAGGTAAAACGGTCTTTAAAGGTGCAATCGATATGTATCGCCGTATCCGTAACACCCTGCGTTTCTTACTTGCCAATACCGATGACTTTGATCCTGCGACCAACAGCGTCGATATCAATGAGCTGGTCAGCCTTGATAAATTCATCATTGAGCGCGCGCAAACCGTGCAAGCACAAATCATCAGTGCTTATGATGCCATGGATTTTCACCAAGTCACCCAGCATATTACTGCGTTCTGCTCGCAAGATTTGGGCAGCTTCTATTTAGATATTATCAAAGATCGTCAGTATACGACTCAGACTGATGGACAGCCACGCCGCTCTGCGCAAACGGCTATTTATCATATCGTTCAGGCGCTCATTCGCTGGATTACGCCGATTTTGTCATTCACGGCACAAGAAGCGTGGGAAGTATTGCATGGCGCTGACAATTATGTATTTACTGAAGAATGGTATACATTTCCAGAATTTGAGCTAAGCGCGATCAGCAACGATGACTGGCAACGTATCATGTTGGCAAAGGATATGGTCAATAAACATATCGAAACGGCACGTGGTGAAAAAATCATCAACGCTAACTTGTCTGCCGATGTTAATCTATATGCTGACGGTGCAATGCACGAAAGCTTGGCCAAGCTGGGTGAAGAGCTGCGCTTTGTACTAATCACTAGTAGCGCAACTTTGAAACCAATGAACGACGCTCCTGCCGATAAAACAAGCACAGATGAGCAAACTGACGGCAGCACGGATGAATCAGTAGGCTTAGTGGTCAAGGTGAGCGCCGCAACTGGCACCAAGTGCGTACGCTGCTGGCATATCCGTGATGATATCGGTACCGATAGTGCACATCCAGAATTATGCGCGCGCTGCGTGACTAACGTCAGCGGTGATGGTGAGGTGCGCCACTATGCCTAACCATACGCCTAACTCAACAGAATCATCAAACAACAAGCCGCCATATGGTGAAGTCGATAAATCACCTGAACCAGCTCATGCAACCACAGGCAGCTCAACGACACCGAAAAGTCGTCTGAATAAGACGCCAAAAATGATTGCGAATGGCCGTCGTGCGTTTACGTGGTATCTCCTATCGTTGGTCGTGCTAATTATCGATCAATGGACGAAGTGGCTGGCTGAAACTAAACTGACTTTTCATGAGCCAGTACCTGTGATTGAGCCTTTTCTGAATTGGACATTGGCATACAACTATGGCGCGGCATTTAGCTTTTTGGCAGATGCCGGTGGTTGGCAGAAGTGGTTTTTTTCGGGACTGGCATTGATAATGTCGCTATTTTTAATTGGCTACCTGATAAAAGCCCCGCGCCAAGCCAAGCTACTATCGACAGGTCTAGCGCTAGTGCTCGGCGGTGCGGTTGGCAATCTCATTGACCGCTTGCTACATGGTCACGTCATCGACTTCATCCATGTACACAACGCTGATGTCTGGCATTACCCTATCTTTAATATTGCGGATATGGGCATTAGTATCGGTGTAGCGTTGATTGTCATTGACATGCTATTTTTAGAAAAAAAGCGTGAAATGCCACGGTTGTAACCGTCTACAGCTAGAAATATTAATTCAATTTATAAATAAATAAAAAAGGTGGATTACTCAGTCGTAACCCACCTTTTTTATTCATCATTTTTTCTGATAAAGACTATTGGCATAGAGTATTGCGCCTATACGCCACTCTTAAAAGCTGAAAGTCATGATTGATTACCTCTTAGGAAATTTCTCACGCTTCGATAATTTTTTAAGATAATCTTGAACCTGCTCAGGCAACGCAACGCCCAGCATCTTCAACCATGAAAACAAATGCTGATAATAAATGTCTGCCAGCGTAAAGCTGTCCCCCGCTATATACTCCTGCTCATCTACCCAAGCATAAGCAATTGGTAGGGCTTTTTGGATACACTTCATGCAGTTGTTAGCGGTGCCCTCAGGCCAGTTTTCATAATTGTCTAATACCTTGATTTTGGTGAGTATCCATAGATAACTCTCAATCTCGATCATGCCAAATGAAATTACTTGGCGAAGTTTATAGTTTTTCTCAGCGAAGTTCTCATCTGCTGTGTTTGGTGTCAAAGGTTTGTCAGGGTGTAACTCATTGAGATATTCAATAATAGCCAACGACTCAGTAAAATGTTTGCCTTCATGTGTGATGGTAGGGATTTTACCAAAGGGGTTAACGGCTAAAAACTCAGGACTTCGCTGCTCCCCTTTTTTGCCATCTATTTCTTTGGTCTCATACTCTAAGCCCAGCTCCTGCAATGCCCAAATGACTGTTTCAGCGCGACTTGGATGGGTGTATTTGTATAAAGTAATCACTTGCGTTCGCCTTTTATTATTAATGAAATCCATTTAAGGTTTATCTTTCACAGTCGTGCTTATTGCGTATAATTCATCATACTCGCACAAAATACCAATGCACGGCAACCAGCCACTCAAGATATAAAACTTTGATGTTTCATCAGCCGTTTATTTTAGACTTAAGCATTAAACATCAAAACTACACCGCTCACTATGATAAATAAACAAGTGCTTTTATACCAAAGAATCAAGTAATCCTTGCAAAAATTTCAAGCTTCCTCCTGTCAATATAAACAATAACCCCGCCATATTAATTACGACAGTTAAATAATACGCCACTCGAAATTCAGGCTTTTGCGACTTGTGGCGTAGATACGTCTGCGCAACCATCGCGCCCACCCAACCGCCCAGCGCACTTAGCAGATGCAAGGTTGATTCAGGTGTGCGCCAATCATTATTCTGAGCAGCGGCTTTGTCCTTGGCATACATCATATAAGTAATGAGACCCAATGCCACATACCAACCCACAACCAGCCAGCTGAGCTTATTCATGGCAGCTAACAAGATTAATACGCCATAAAAGCCTACACCAAGAAACAAACGTTTCTTTTGTCCCGCTTCAAAGTCTGCTTGCATGCTACGTTTGTGATTACGCTGACGGATTTTCTGATTTTTTTGCGCCATTTTTTGCTGCACAAAGCTCAGTTCTTGTACATCTTTTGCTTGCATACGCCCTTGGTTGTCTTGCCCAAACGTAAAAACAACGGGCTCACCGACCTCAGGGCGACGGCGCGCTTTAAACTCATTGATATGAAAGAATATTGAATCACCATTCTGTGTTTCGATAAAACCAAAGCCTTTGTCGTCTTGCCACTTTTTAATGTGACCTTGTTGTTTATTTACCATAAAAACCCCTGCCTGCTCTTAGAATTGCCAAATATATTACACTATTTGCGTTACACTATTTACGCTTACATACTCTCCAAGATGGCTTATCATTTCTTATATTATTCGCCAAACCAATTCCTAACCCCGTAATAAATGGCTGTTGACTATGACCGACTCACAATTTATCACTCCCAATGAAGACACCCGTATCACTTTTGGCAGCCTTGTAAAGCTGCACTTTGAAGTGTCACTAGAGAACGGTACGATGATTGATTCTACCTTTAGCCGTGATGCGCCTGTGACGCTTACCATTGGTGATGAAAGTTTATTACCTGGCTTTGAGCAGGTATTAATGAACCTGCGCGCAGGTGACACGCGCTCTGCCCACCTTGAGCCAGAGCAGGCATTTGGCGATTGGAATCCTGACAACATCCAACATTTCAGCCGTACTCAGTTTGCGTTAATCGCTGATAATCCAGAAATCGGCATGATGGTAGAGTTCGAAGACAAAGGCAAAAACACACTGCCGGGTACGATTAGTGCACTCGATGACGATCAAGTCGAAGTGGATTTTAACCATCCCCTTGCCGGACAATCCCTGTTATTTAAAGTAAAAATCTTTAAAGTTACCCCGCCTGGTGTCACTGGCATAAAGCTCATGTAATCGCTTAAAAACTGTCAGCTATAAAAATACATTTACAAAGGACATTCATATGCAATATCAAATGTTGCCACAACTCAATGAAAAAGTTTCTAAGATTTGTTTAGGCACGATGACATGGGGACAGCAAAATACCGAGATCCAAGCACATGAACAAATGGACATGGCGCTAAGCGAAGGGGTGAATTTTTGGGATACGGCGGAGATGTATCCATCGCCGCCAGATAAGGACAAGCAAGGCGATACTGAACGCTTTATGGGTACATGGTTTAATAAAACCAAACAGCGCGATAAAGTTATTCTTGCTAGCAAAATATCGCCGATGGATTTTTTGCGTGATGGGCAAACGCGTTTTAATGCCGAACATATTAGCAGCGCCATCGATGGCAATCTTCAGCGTTTGCAGACCGATTATATTGATATTTATCAGCTCCATTGGCCTGAACGCCAAACAAATTTTTTTAGTCAACTTGGCTATACCGAAGAGATGGCATCGCAACCATTAGATGATTTGACACCATTTCTAGAGACCATTCAAGCGTTAAATGATGAGATTAAAAAAGGGCGTATTCGCGCTTATGGACTATCGAACGACACCGCTTGGGGACTGATGCGCTATCTATGGGAGGCTGATAAAAATGGTTTGATCGCTCCTATCACGGTGCAAAATCCTTATAGTTTGCTAAATCGCTTATATGAAGTCGCTATGGCCGAGATTACGCACCGTGAAAATGTAGGTCTATTGGCTTATTCACCGCTTGGCTTTGGTGTCTTATCTGGTAAATATCTCGATGGCAAACGTCCAGCGGGTGCGCGTCTGACGATGTATGATCGCTTTGCGCGCTATACCAATGAAGAAGCGCTATCAGCCACTGCTCAATACGCCAAAATAGCGGCAGATGCAGATTTAGATATGGCACAGATGGCACTAGCTTTCGTTAACTCACGCTCATTTGTTACCAGTAACATTATTGGCGCTACTACAATCGAGCAGCTAAAATCCAACATCGATAGTATCCATTTAACCTTAAGCTCAGAAATATTAGAAGCGATTGAAGCCGTGCATACACAGCATCCCAATCCATCACCTTAGTTTGATATAGGTAAAGCATTTATAAATTAATGTTTGAGTATTTAGTAAACAAAAAAGGCGCAAATCGCAGTTATAAACTGAGCGATTTGCGCCTTTTTTATTAGAGCGTGTTAAATATTCGAAACTATTAAGCTGTCAGCGCTTAAACTTTAGCGACTTTCGTTAAGACTCGCGAATGCAGTTCCGCCAAACCTTCTTGCATACGGGCTTGTAACAAATCCGTCAATTCACTTTTGCTCAACCCTTTAGGATCTATTGGCTCCAGTGGCAATACATAGGCGGTCACATCTTTCGTATCGAGCACCTTTTTTATGCTCTCTTTCATCGTAAGCTTGCCATAGTAAGGCAACTCTTCACTTAACGTGCCGTCTTTATTGACGTAAGCAATTACCAGCGGGCGTACGGGCACGTCAGCATCTATGGCAGCTTGTAGCAAAGTACCATGAATACGTTTGATTTTTTTGCCATCGGTGGTGGTCGCCTCAGGGAAGAATATGACCGAGAAACCTTTGGTCAAAAAACTGGCAATTTGGGCGGCGACCGACCCTGCATCACCAGAACCACGCTCAATAAATACCGTGCCTGCTGCATGAGCCAGCTTACCAAATACAGGCCATTCACCGATTTCAGCTTTGGATAAGAAAAAAGCAGGACTCAGTGTTCCCACCACAGGGATATCCATCCATGACACATGATTGGATACCCATAATCCGTGGTGCTGCTCTACCCGCTCGACTGCCACAACCTTGACGCCAAAAGAGCCTGCCATTTTGCGGCAAAAGGCTTGAATATAGCGTGGCAATTTTTCGCGTGGGGGCTGCTTAAATGCGCCAATACGTTGGGCGGCGCGCAATCCACCAGCGATAGTGGTGGTCATGCCAGCAATTTGTTTGCCGCGCCCCAACTGTTGTCTGAGTGAGAAGCCTGACTTAGATTGGCTCATCTGTGTCCCTCGTGGTTAAAAACTTATGATTATATATCGTAAACAAGCGCCATGAGTATAACAAAATTTATTCAGTCAGTGACGATTTGTTCACTGAGTTGCTGTTTATTTAACCAGTTCTGCTGCGTTCACTGATTTGCCTATTGCTTTCATTTACGCTGTAACATAAAACCATCGTTAATTGTGCTATAACGCTTTAATATTAACTGATGAGACCACATATATATGGTCATATGAACGCTATATCGACGTTTACTGAATGGATAATAGCGATATATTTACTTTATTAAATAGGTGATACTCTTTGGATTATTTTGAAAGACACGAAGGTGGCGAGCGCGCCATTATAGTACATTTAGACATCCGTCAAATTCAAGATCCTGATGATTTAGGTGAATTTGAGCTGTTAGCAGACTCAGCAGGGGCTGATCGTTTGGCTTTAGTCACAGGCTCACGCCAAAGACCCGACGCCAGATACTTCGTTGGTAGCGGTAAAGCAGAAGAAATAGCAGAATTGGTACGCGAACATGATGCGGATATCGTCTTATTCAACCATAGCTTATCGCCATCACAAGAGCGTAATATTGAAGCCTTGGTTAAATGTCGCGTACTGGATCGTACGGGTTTGATATTGGATATTTTCGCGCAGCGTGCCCGTACTTATGAAGGTAAGCTACAAGTAGAGCTGGCGCAGCTCAACCATTTATCGACGCGTTTGGTACGAGGTTGGACGCATTTGGAGCGTCAAAAAGGCGGTATTGGTCTACGTGGTCCCGGCGAAACCCAGCTTGAAACCGATCGTCGATTGCTACAAGTGCGCGTGAATCAGCTTAAAAGCAGAATCGAGAAAGTCAGACAGACACGTGCGCAAGGTCGAGCCCGTCGCCAAAAATCAGATGTGCCGACGATTTCGCTTGTCGGTTATACCAACGCTGGTAAATCGACACTATTTAACCGCTTAGTCGACGAAAATATTTATGCAGCGGATAAATTATTTGCCACGCTAGATCCCACTTTACGCCGTTTAGACTGGCAGGGTGTTGGTCGTGTTGTTTTGGTCGATACGGTAGGTTTTGTCCGTCATCTGCCGCATGAGTTGGTCGAATCCTTTCATGCGACATTAGAAGAAACCTTGGAAGCAGATTTATTGCTACACGTCATCGATTCTTCTAGTGAAGATATGCATGAGCAAATTCAAGCGGTCAAAGACGTATTAGCGGAGATTGACAATGATGTACCAGTGCTCAATGTCTACAACAAAATTGATTTGACAGATGAGCCTGCACATATTGGTTATGCTAGCGAAGGACAACCCAATCGCGTCTATGTTTCTTCTAGAGAAAACCTAGGTATGGAAGCGTTGTCGTTAGCCGTCCAGCAGCTACTGACTGGCACACTCACCACCTTTGAGTTGACCTTACCTTATCATGCAGGTCAGTTAAAAAACGCCTTATATGAGCTGGGTGTTATTCAGGAAGAGAGCTACGATGACAGCGGGCATGAGTGTTTAACGATTCGCTTGCCAAGCGATACGCTAAGACAGCTACTGGGTCAGGCCAATTTAGAGCCTTTAGATGTATTGCCATTAGCACAAGCCACATTATTGATGCCAGTACTTGAAGACTTCGAAAAGCCTGACGAGGTTGAAGAGCCGACGATGACCGAGTCAGAAGAAAAAGCATTTGATGAGTTTGATGCGCTCAATTCTGAAGCCGCTAAGTCAGAGGAATTAGCAGTAGAAGCGGAAACTCCTGACTCAAAGATATAAATGACTGAATCTGTAAAATAGCTTTATAAAAGACAAAAGGATGATATCCATTGATATCATCCTTTTTCTTGGCACATAGCATTAAATTTTATAGGTTACCCGATCACGAAAACGCGCTACCATAGTCGATGTCTTTTAAAGTGAGCACAAGGTAGCCTGGCGCAAATGATACACTCATTATAGTAAGCTTTATTAGTTTGTCTACTCTCTATATAATCATCGGCTATAGGTTCAACCAATATTCATATCATTGGTATATAGAACACACTTATTAGAGTGCGGTTACCTATTTTGTGGCTCCTATCCTATCTATTTCTAAATCGGCCAGTATTTCTTATGAAATCTACTCATTCCGCCCATTTGCCGCTATGGCTTGCCTTAATCCTGACACTCACGATGGTCATCGTGGTTCGTGAATCAGCCGTTATTATCTGTCAATTAGCAGGAATAGAAAAGGCTGCCAACATCGTTGGATTGGTCGCCATGTTCTTTATTCTAATGGCATGGCGATTACTTAAAGGGTTACCCAGTTGGCTCACCCAAGCCAGTAATACTTTATTGGTGGATAGCGGTTTTGCTTTTTTGCCCGTGTCTGCAGGTGCAGGTTTACTGCTATTTGCTTTAGGTGATGAGCTGTGGGGGGTTATGCTGACGATGATTATTAGCACACTCATACCGCTTTGGGGACTTGCCATACTTGCCAACCGTTGGCTCAATCACGATGTTAGCATCGATAGCACCACCGTTGAAGAGCACAAAGGACAGCTATGAGCTGTATGAACAAGGAAATTCAATGACTTTTGATAACGTGTTTGTGGCAACCTTTGCGGCGATATTATTAACGCTAACCGCCCATGTGACTGCTCGTGTACTGGCACGTAAGCTCTCATGGCTGCCGATGGTGATTACGGCGTTGGCGCTTGTTCTCTTATTTTTGTTTATTCTACAATGGGATTACAACGATTATTACGATGTTGCCAAGCCTGTATTTGATCATCTATTGGGATATGTCACCGTACTGTTGGCAGTACCATTAGCAGCAATGAACTTTAAAGGTCTACCAGTCAAAAAGCTTACTCTCATAGTCATCCTTGCAAGTGTGGTTGGTGCATTGCTACCGATGTCATTGGCTTATTTATTTGCATTAAGTCACGACACCATACTCGCTTTCGCAACGCGTTCAGTGACCACCCCAATCGGTCTGAGTGTCGCAGATTTAATTAAAGCACCACTTGCCATGGCGAACTTAATTATTATTGTCTCAGGGCTTATCGGTGGTACTTTGGCGCGCTTTTTATTTCGCGGTATCGATGATGACCGTGCCAAGGGCTTAGCACTTGGGTTGGCAGCACATGCTTTTGGTACCGTCGAAGCATGGCAAATTAGCCACACTGCTGGGCGTTATGCGGCATTTGGATTGGCAGTAAACGGGCTGGTCACCGCCGTTTGGGTGCCTATTTTTATCAGTGCACTTTCTATATAACCCTGTTCACAGCACTTTTCAGTGCTCTAAACAGCTTTTATTTCTCATGATTCATTCATTGCCACAGCCAGAATATTCACGTACCACATACGCCTAAAAACAATAAAGCCAATACTCAATCAACGTACTCAAAAATGGTAGTGTGTTGATTTTTTTACAAATTAAAAATGACTTTTATACTTTGTACTGATAATCGTATGCGTCGAAAAGTTATTATATGTTATAGTAAGCAACTATTATTTTTTGTATCCAATGCGAGTGGT
>Ga0208435_100340_pt1 | contig 13795 bp, 7 predicted proteins | sample 24_taG_FD_184097 | JGI IMG/M metagenome (GOLD analysis project Ga0208435, IMG submission 184097) | Marine viral communities from Cariaco Basin, Caribbean Sea - 24_WHOI_OMZ (SPAdes) (version 2) | ecosystem: Environmental > Aquatic > Marine > Oceanic | place: Caribbean Sea: Cariaco Basin | collected...
CACTGGCAATGGTGTGATCGAGCGACGCCTCTAAAGCGTCATTAACACTACGTACCGAGAGAGCAGGCTCTAATCCTATATCCCACAATAGCGCCACCAACCGATCTATTTTCCCACTGGCATCAGCACCAATCTCATCAGGGGAGAGCAATAAAATGTCGATGTCTGAATAAAGCGACAGCTCGCCACGACCATAACCGCCTGTGGCAAATAAAGCCAAATCTGTCTTATCCAGCTCAAACCAGTTGAACAAGGCAATCAGCAATTCGTCAATCGCACCAGAGCGTACCGCCACCAATTGACGAATATTGACACCGCGTTCAAGTGCACGGTTAATATCTTGATTAATTTGAGTCAACCAGTGAGGAATACCCAGTAGCGACTTTTCAGTGACAGGGGTGTCCGCTAGCAGTGACGCGTTTGTCGCTATATCCTTTGATAATAGAGGTAAAGGTGTCAGATCGATAGAAGCGACATCACAAGTAAACATGAGTGTTATCCCGTTAAGAGTTTAAAAATAAAACGTTTCAGCTGAAAAGCATAGAATCACCAGTGTGCTGGTAGCTGACAAAAGCCACAAATATAAGTTACCAATATAAGTTATTAAGTCATCAGAGTATAAAGATAAAAAGCGGGTGAGCACAATACTCAATATGACCTAATTATTGGCCAAAAAAAAGACCGCCTAGGCGATCTTTTTTGATATTACTGGGTCAAAAAACTTAAATCTTCTTCAGGGCGAGTGGTAAACACCTCACAGCCATTATCGGTCACGACCATCGTATGCTCCCACTGTGCTGACAGCTTACGGTCTTTAGTAATCGCCGTCCATTCATCAGGCAAAATCTTGGTTTGCCATGTACCTTGGTTAATCATCGGCTCGATGGTAAAGGTCATGCCTGTTTTTAGCTCAAAGCCCGTGCCTTTTTTGCCATAGTGCATGACTTGTGGCTCATGGTGAAACTCATTACTAATGCCGTGACCACAGAACTCGCGAACGATACTGAAACGTTCAGGCTCGACCACTGCTTGGATAGCAGCACCGACATCACCTAGACGTGCACCGTTTTTGACGACACTCATACCAGCATATAGGGCGTCTTGTGCCACTTTGCAGATACGCTGTGCCATGATAGAGCCGTTACCAACGATCCACATTTTTGAGGTATCGCCATAGTAGCCATCTTTTATCACGGTCACATCGATATTGATGATATCGCCATCTTTGAGTAGCTTGTTTTCGGCTGGAATACCATGACAAACCACATGATTAATCGAGGTACAAATTGATTTTGGGAAGCCATTGTAGTTCAGCGGTGCAGGAATAGCCTGTTGCACATTAACGATATAGTCATGGGCGATTTGGTTAAGTGCCTCGGTACTGATGCCAACTCGAACGTGCTCATCGAGCATGACAAGGACATCACTGGCAAGTTTACCGGCCACGCGCATTTTTTCTATGGCTTCTGGGGACTGGATAAGAGATTTTTTAGTCATCATTATATTACTTATAGTTATGGAATTAATGGCTTGAATTATAACATAAATGAAGACGCCGCTGTTTTACGTTAAGTGATAGTGAACCTATCATTATTATTGATAATAATTGCTTTACTGCGAAGTACGGGCAGTTGTGACCCTATAGTCACGATAATATATTCATATTTTGACAATTTAGTTGAATGTTACAGAAGATATAAGTAATGTAATTTTGCATGCTAAAGGAATTAGCAGCAATCTTTGCCGATATTATGAGGTAAAGATAATCAAAATTAATGATAACAAGGACGTTATTATGACGCTAAAAACTTCTCTAGCTTCGGCTTTCACGCCCAGCGCATTTCTCCCCTCACTTGGTGTTATCTGTGCCGGTGTACTTTTAATGGCTTTACAAACCACCTCGGCTCAAGCTGCTGGTCAATACTATAATTGTGCCAATTCAACCGGATGTAAGCTGGTCAGCAACAAATACTGGACGTCAAATCATACTGATACAAAATACCCAATTGTTATGGCACATGGTCTTGGCGGCTTCACTAACTTGTTTGGAATTATCGACTACTTCAATGGCATTCCTCAAGAGTTGATGAAAGGCGGCTCAGAGGTATATACCACCAAAACGTCAGCCGTCAATAATAGTGAGATTCGCGGAGAGCAACTGCTGCAACAAGTCAAAACCATCACTGCCATTTCAGGTGAGCCTAAAGTCAATTTATTTGGACACAGTCAAGGCGGTATAGATATCCGCTATGTTGCTGGCGTCGCGCCAAAATATGTCGCATCAGTTACGGCAGTCTCAAGCCCAGAACAAGGGTCAAAAACGGCAGATTTTGTCAAAAACACCCTCGAGCCAAACAACACCACAGGTAATCCATCCAATGTCACAACACAGCTAGTCTCAGGCGTGTTCAATTTGATTGGTGGCTTTACAGACGTTGGTTCAGGTATCAGTTTTAAAGAGATACAAGAGCAAGATGGCTGGCAAGCGCTCGTGGCTCTATCAACCGATGGTGCGGCTAAGTTCAATGCCAAATTTCCTGCGGCAATGCCAAAAAATTATTGTGGTCAGCCGACCAGTACTGCTGTCAATGGCATTAAATATTATTCGTTCAGCGGGGTGGGGCAAATAACGAGCGCACTGGATCCTAGTGATTATCTATTGGCAGCAACGAGCGTGCCATTTGCAGGCGAGTCTAATGATGGGTTGGTGTCTGCTTGCTCAAGTCGTCTTGGTTATGTGATTCGGGATAATTATAGAATGAACCATTTGGATTCAGCCGATCAAGTATTAGGTCTGACGGCATGGGGCGATTCTGAGCCAAAATCTATCTATCGTACTCAGGTCAATCGTCTTAAAAACGCTAACCTTTAATAATGTAAGCTTTTAATAACATACGCTTTTAAAAACATAAGCCTTTAAGCTGACTTATAAAAAGAACCCTCATCTATGTCGAATAATCGCCGCCCAGCCTATCTACCAATAGTTATAATCGCCGTGGTTAGCATAGCCATAACGGCGGCGGTGATTATGTGGTTCAAACCTGATAATACACGTATGGCTACAGCGCAACCAGTATCCAGTGCCCTCACTAATGAGGCTGATGCTACTCTATCAACTGCGCTGGATAATGGCCAAGTAGTGCAAACAACTGCCGCCCAAAACCAGTCTCTATTTGTCACTGGATTGGAGCATTTGCCGCGCTCATTACAAGGCACGCAAATTGACGGCGAAATCATCATTGACGAAAATAAGCAGTTGGTCGTCACTGAAGGTCTACGGCGTTTATTCGATTATTTTTTGTCGGCGCTGGGTGAAGAAGATGAAGCGGTTATTTATGCCCGTGTTGAAAGCTATATTCGTCACCACACGCCAGAGCCTGCCGCTAGTCAAACGGTCGCTATATTTGACCAATATATTACCTATCTTAAAGCCATTACTGAAATAGAAGAACGTTATGGCAATCTGCAATTACAAGCGGCAAAAAGCGGTGAGCTGGATCTAAATGTCGTCGCTCAGCAAAAGCAAGATGTAGCCAAGTTGCGTCAGCAGTATTTTACTAAAGAAACCATTACCGCCTTCTTTGGTGCAGAAGAAGAGTATGATGATTATAGTATGGAGATGGTCAGAATTAACCAAAACCAGCAGCTAAACGATGTGCAAAAAGAGGCAACACGGCAGAACTATATAAGCCGTATGCCGGATAATGCGCTCAAAGCCGGTATCACCCAGCAAGCCAATCTGAACGAGCTGATGAATCGCACAAAACAGATGCAAGCAAAAGAAGCAACGGCTCAGGAATTGTATAACATGCGTCGTGATCTGGTAGGTGCTCCAGCCGCCGCACGCCTCGCGCAAGTCGATGCAGAAGATGCCAACTTTGCTCAACGTTTCGACCAATATCAAGCCCAAAAACAGCGCTTATTAAATCAAAGTGCAGATAAAACGCAAGCACAAACCCAAATCAATCAAATCGAACAGCAGCTATTTAGTGAGGCTGAGCGCAAACGTTTGGTAGGCTATGCTGCTTTGCAACAACAGAACCTCGCCAATCTAGAGTAATGCCTAGCATAAATGAGTAAAACGGTAATTTTAACGAGAAATTATCGGTTTTTAGGGTATATTCGAGAAGTTATATAAAAAGTGTTAGCAGTTAATGTACTGTCTAACAATAGAGGTTAGCAAAAAGACTATAGAGCGCAACAAATAACAGGGTAATCATACACTCAATCTATAATGACAGTTAAGCTCCAGTTGTGCACAATGACCGCATTATTGAGAGTAATGAATAAAGCAGTAAATTTATCATAATAAAAACGAATGTTTAGGATAAGAGCTATTTTTTTATTCTAAAAAAACCACTAGAGGAGTTTATATGAAAAACATGACTAAAATGATGATGGCAGCGACGCTTGCGGTAGGTACATTGGCTGCTGGTTGCCAAACCACGCCTAGCGTAACAGCGCCGGTGACTCAACCAATTACTTCTAATACGCTACAAGCATATGATTGGCAGCTGGTTGACGCAAAACGCAGCAATGGCGATAAGGTTAGCCAATTGTTCTTTGATCCAGCGAAGCCGTTGACGCTAAAGTTCTTCAAAGACAGCGGCAGTGACCGTGTGACCTTTATGAACACCTGTAATAACATGGGCGCTGACTACAAGGTGGTGAATGGCAATGTCGTATTAGGCAACGTTTTATCTACTATGATGGCATGCCCTGAGCCACAAGCAAGTTTTGATACTGCGACTTTAGCGACCGTACAAGGTAAATATAGCATCAGTAAAAATGCCAATAACACGCCTATTTTGACCATTACCAATAGCAATCAAGTTGCCCATTTCAAAGCTGTTTCTAAATAATTCAATCATTACAGATGGTTTTTAAATAGTATTTGCTAAAAGCAATATTCGATAAAAGTAACGTTGAATAAAAGCAATGTTCTATAAAAGTTAAATGTAGCTTTAAAAGTACCTCACTATCTAGTGGGGTATTTTTTTGTCCAAAATTTGGCATGGTTTACGCTACACTGTCATTTGCTATTAAGTAAAGTATGTAGGCTAGAATGCTTTAATGCGCTCAATCTTTTAGCCTTAATTGTCAAGATTCTCAGTACGCAATAATCAACACTTTATTGGACGTTATTTTATGTCAAAAATGCTTGTATCAAAATCATCCGTCAATATAAGAACGATAAGTAATATCACCGCACTAACGACTTTTATCCTGTTAACGGGTTGTCAGACCTTACCTAGTACGATGTCTAAAACGATGCAAGCACCTGCTAATAATATGAGTGCGAGCAATCCACTAACGGCGCAAATGTCAGCGATAGATCGGCAAGGGCGCATTGCGTATGTCGAGGAGCAAGGAATCGGAGCTGCAAAGATGTCGACGCTTTATAGCATTCGTCCTGATGGTAGTGATCGTCAGTTAATCGATCAGCTTAATGGTTATATTTATGCGCCAGCGTGGTCAGCTGATGGGCAACTGCTGGCATATAGTAAACAAGCGCCGCGCCAACACCCTAAGATTTATATCTATGATCGCAAAAGCAACATCCGCAACCTTGCGGTAAATGCTGAAGGCAGCAATATGTCAGCGTCGTTCTCACCTGATGGGCAAAAACTCCTCTATAGCTCGACGGTCGGCGGCAATGCTGATATCTATGAGATACGTCTGAGCGATGGTAAGACCACACAGCTCACTACGTTACCGAGCACGGAAGTACAGCCAAGTTACGCCAGTGATGGGCAAAGTTTTGTCTATACCAGTGATAAAGTCCGCGCTGGACGCCCACGTATCTATCGCTATAACTTCGAGACTGCTAGTGCCACGCCTGTGCCAACAAGTGGCTATGTCGCCAGTCCGCAACTGAGCTTGGACGGTCAGCGCATGGCTTATCTCAATGGTCGAAAGGCCGCCGTTATGACGCTGGCTACAGGGCAAATCACCAATCTAGCAGAGACTGGACTTGATGAACCAGCGCGTCTGTCACCATCTGCACAGTATGCTGTCTATCCGACAAAGCTTTCACAAGTGGACGGTCAAAATGGCGGCAGCTTGGTCATTCACTCATTATCTGGTAATACAAGCTATGCCATTGGTAGTAAGGTGGGCGGAGTTGTACGCTCGCCGATATGGGGACGTTAAAGGCAAAACCTATGTATTATGTAATGGAATGTATATATAATCCTTTATAAAACAACATAAGTTGATTTAAAAAATGTAAACTTGGCAGCATTAATTCGAGTGAGCATCATCCACATAATACCAATTTGCATAACCAAGTCATTGAGCTAATAGATTGGGTGAGCAAAAGGAGAATACGCGCAATGCAAGAAGCTTTTTTAGTCTTTATCACTAAAATCAGTTTATATCCTACGATTATTTTTACAGGGCTTGTGATGTTCGTCACCTTATATTGGGTTGTGTCTTTACTCGGTATGGCAGATATGGATAGCGTAGACCTTGGTGAGTCAGGCGGTGATGCTGATGTCTCTACCTTATCATCGACTGGTTTTTTTACGGGTCTCATGCTCAAATTTGGTCTTTACGGTGTCCCTTTAATCATCATACTAAGCTTAATTAGTTTGATCGGTTGGTTGCTCAGCTATTTATATACTAGCTTTTTACACCAATATTTCGATTCTGGCGTTCTGTATTATTTATTCGGTACAGGGGCGCTCATTTTCGTATTGGTCGTATCCATGTGGTTGACCGGTATTATTATTTCGCCGATTCGCAAAAATATCGCCAAAATTCCCAAACGTAATTCGTCTAATAATGTGGGTAAAGTCGCTGTTGTGCGTACGCTTAGTGTCACAGATAAACATGGCGAAGCAGAGCTAAATGATGGCGGTGCAGGATTGATATTAAAGATTCGTTCAGACACCAATGATGGTTTGCTAAAACAAGGTGATAGAGTGATGTTAATAGAGTATTTAGACGAAGCCAATACCTATCGAGTTGCTGTCGTCGAAGATAAAAAAATATTGTAAAAGTATGAATAGAGCTAATTGTTTTAGAAGTAATTGATTGTCAGAAATAGCAAGTTTTTAGAAATAGCACGAATCGTTTTAAATTTGGTTATAGTCGGTTCAATGTAGTTCAGATATCAGAATGGTGCGTGACAGGGCTATAAAGCGCACATGCTATAAACAGTGCTATAAATAGTAGAGTTAGCTGGCTTGATGGCGTATTTGATTTATATTGAATGGATTATGGAATGTTTTAATTAAAGGAATGGATATGGACACACTCATTATCGTCGGCGTGGTTGTAGTGCTGGCGTTTGTTTTTATGATGGTCGCACTATTGATGCTCAAGGCCTTTTACTTTAAGGTCGAGCAGGGCAAAGCACTCATTATTAACGGTGTGAGTAAAATTGCCGTACGTTTTGATGGTGGTTTTGTTTGGCCAGTCATCAACAAAAAAGAATTGATGCGCATATCGCTCATCACGTTAGAAGTGGACAGACGCGGTAAAGAAGGTTTGATTTGCGCAGACAACATGCGTGCTGATATCACCGTGGCATTTTATTTACGCGTCAATGAAACCGAAGAAGATGTGCTAAAAGTCGCCAAATCGGTTGGGGTTGAGCGTGCATCAGATAAAGTCGCTGTCAACGAGCTGTTTAATGCTAAGTTCTCAGAAGCCTTAAAAACAGTTGGTAAACAGATTGATTTCGTCAAACTGTTTGAAAACCGCAGCGAGTTTCGTGACAGCATCGTTCAAGAAATTGGTAACGATCTGAATGGTTATGTCTTAGAAGATGTGGCGATTGATTACTTAGAGCAAACGCCAAAAATATCGTTAGACTCAAGTAATATCTTAGATGCTGAAGGTATCAAAAAGATTACTCAATTAACGGCCTTTCAAAACGTCATCACCAACGAGCTTGAGCGTGATGAAGAGCTGGCTGTTAAGAAAAAGAATGTCGAAACCAGAGAGGCGATGTTAGAGCTTGAGCGTCAGCAAGCCGATGCCGAAGCCAAACAGCAACGTGAAATCTCGTCAGTGATTGCACGCGAAACGGCTGAAACTCGCAAGATTGAAGAAGAAGAGCGTAAAAAGTCTGAAACGGCTGTTATCTCGGTTGAGCAGGATTTGGCCATTCAGCGTGAGAATCAGCAACGTGAAATCGAAGTAGCAGGGCAAAATCGTCTGCGTGCGGTCGTCATTGAAGAAGAGAAAGTGACGCGTGCCCGTGATTTAGAAATCGTCTCTCGTGAGCGTGAAGTTGACTTGCAACGTATCGAAGCTGAACGTGCGATTGAGCTTGAGAAAAAAGAAATAGCCAACGTCATTCGTGAACGTATCGCAGTGGACAAAACGGTTGCGCAAGAAGAAGAGCGTATCAAAGAAGTCCGCGAAATTAGCGAAGCTGAGCGTTCTAAGCAAACACGTGTGCTAGCAGCAGAAGCCGATGCGGAAGAAATCAAAGTACGTCAGGTGAAAAAAGCCGAAGCAGAAGAGCTGTCTGCCAAGCATAAAGCCGTCGAAATCACTACGCTTGCCGCTGCGAATCTTGAAGCATCTGCCAAAGATTCAGAAGCCAAAATTAAAATGGCCGAAGGTATCAAAGCAGAAGAGTCGGCGCATGGCTTTGCTGAAGCGGCTATCCAAGAAGTCAAAGCCGCTTCTTTGGAAAAAGAAGGCATTGCGAAAGCCAATGTTATCAAAGCGACTGGACAAGCTGAAGCACAATCAGATCGTGAAAAAGGCATGGCAGATGCTGAGGTTATCGCGGCTCGTGGCGAATCTAAGGCAAAAGCGGAACGTGATATTGGTATGGTCGATGCAGAAATCATCGCCGCTCGCGGTGAATCTACTGCCAGAGCTGAGCGTGAAAAAGGCATGGCAGATGCTCAAGTCATCGCGGCACGCGGTGAGTCAAATGCCAAAGCAGAACGCGAAGTTGGATTGGCAAAAGCCGAAGTTACTCGTGCACATTTCCAAGCCGAAGCAGATGGTCTGGTCGAGAAATTCAATGCCATGGGTAGCATGAGTAAAGAAGCACGTGAGCACGAAGAGTTCCGCATGAGCCTTGAGACGGCCTTGCAAGAAGCGCTTGCCTCAATTGATGCTGGTAAAGAGATTGCGAAAGAAAATGCTGAAGTATTGGCAGTGGCACTACAGAAAGCCAAAATCGATATTGTTGGCGGTGAAGCGCATTTCTTTGATAATTTTGCCAAGTCACTGTCTATCGGTAAAGCCATTGATGGCCTAGCAGGTAAGTCAGATACATTGAGCGGTATCATCAATGGTGTGATGGCCAGTCAAGCCATGAAATCAAACCAGAAAAATGATGATCAAGCGGTTTAATGCTATATCAGGTCGAATTGACAGATATTTATATATCCAGCATTAGTAAGCAACATTAATATCAATAAAGAATCTGTCGTGTAGGCGGCAGATTTTTTTGGCTAACTCATCATGATTCAGAACGACGAATCATGATGAGTTGGTTAATCTAAAAAAATAGCAGTGACGACTTGTTTTTTTAGATTAGCCAAGTGCTTCTTTACTTTCAATGATTCTTTATGGCCAAAAATTCTCTTATAGTGGATTCAATTTAAAAGAAATGCAAGGCAACCGAGTGCAGATGTATATGTGATACTTCAAGCGAGGTTAACGCTGTAGCTCTTTTATAAAGGGTTGACTATATTACGTAAAAACAAAAACGGACGAGCAACGATGGCGGATACGCAAGCTTCAAAAAACTCAAATAGCAACGATAAAAATAACGCTAATCAAGCCAACCAAACCGATCAGGCAGTTGCCTCGGGCAATGCTTATGAGCTCATCAAAAAGCGTTTAACCGAGCAAGGCAGCCGCTTAGAGCAGCAGACCGCTACGCTCAATAATTCGCGTCTCGAAGAGTTTGGCAGCACCCAGATGCAAGTTATTGCCCGTACTCGTATTCGTACCGAGCACAACTGTGTGGCACAAGACATGGTGCAGGTAGGCGATTATTTGCTGTTTGGCTACAACGTTTTTATGGGGCTCAAACGCGCGAGCAATATTAAAGACGTATTGTCGTTATATCGTCTGAACGAGCCAGCTGGTAATGAAGAAGAGTATCAGCTCGAAGAGGTTGACTTAAAAGGTACTTTTTTGGCTCAAGATGCCTTTGTCCAAGATTTCAATGAGCTGTATCGATACTACAAGCAAACGCGCCTGATTCAAATAACAGTTAAAGACAGCAAATTGCTGTTGGCGTTTCAGATTGGCGAGCGTATCACCGATATTCGAGTGTTCCGTTTTGCGCTAGATTTTAGCCAAGGCACACCAGAGTCAGCACAAGTCGCTTATGTGGACAATCGAGGCGAGCGTGATATTGAGCTGCCGCCTGCTTATGATTTTGACTGGATTGAGACCACACGCGATCAAATGGTGAATGGCAAATATCCCCATATGAATATCTTAGACACGATATTCGTGGAAACGGTCGGTGGTGATTTGACTATTAAGATTGAGGACAATACGCAGTCAGGGCAAGGTATTTATAGCGAACCAGTCAATGACCGTACCCAGTCGCTGACCGATGCTGAGATTGCGTATGCCAAAGTCGGCAGTCTAATACTGCTTAAGATATTGCCTTATCGTGAAGAGGACTACCGTTATTTCGTTTATAACACCTTGACCGAAGCGGTGCTACGTTTGGATGCGATTGGTCAATCATGTGTTCAGCTACCAGAAGATCACGGCATCATGTTTCCGGGTGGCTACTATCTACAGACAGGCGAGTATAAGCTGTTCGAGGCCAATAATGTTGGTGCTACTGACTTACGGTTTAAGCGTAAAATTGTCTCGCCAAATGGGGAAGATGTTCTATTCTTATTTTACGACAGAGACTTGGGCGTCACGGGGCTGTTTCCTTATAATTTGATTAAAAAGCAATTAGCAAATCCTATCTATTGCAACGGTATGGCTTTGGCTGAGAATGGCCGCTTGGTCTTGTTTAGCGATCAAAGTGAGCCATCTCGTATTCATCCAATGCAGATATGGCATACACCTTACGCCTCACACGAGTATGTGAGTGAGTTGCCAGAGAGCACGAGCTTCTATGGCAAGATTGGCAATAAAGAATTGGTGCGCGGTATCTCAGATCTTTATAGCATTACCCGCCTCATTGATAATCAAAGCGTGTCACAGAAGCTCTATGAAGAGCTTACCAATAATACCAGCCGACTCTTTGACAGCTATTATTGGTTGTCTGAGCCTGAGCTGAGCGAAGTCGCCAGTAGTATTAAAGAAGTGACGGCCACGGCTGAGCTGGTGATTGATGAGTTCGCTAAAGTACAAAGTATCCAAAAGCAAACGCAAACCGCGCTAGCCGATGCTGATACGCAGCAAAGTGAGATTTTGCGGCAGATACGAGTCACTAGCTTTGAGTCTGCCAGTGATTATGTCGATCAGTTGTCAGCGTTAAGACGCCAGAAAGGTCGTTTGGTCAGCTTAGAAGATTTGCGTTATTTAGATGCCGATAAACTACAAGCATTGCAAAAGCAGTTAGAAGAAGCCGAAAGCGAGCTGGCTGAAAAGACTGTGCTGTTTTTAAGTGGTGAAGAGGCGCTATCAAGCTACGAAGGCATATTGGTCGATGTCAGTGAGCGCTTAAACACCGCAGAAACCAATGCTGAACTAAAACCCGTACTAGAAAAAATTGATGAGACAGCGCAAGGGTTAGATTTATTAACCGAGTTACTAGGCACATTAGATGTTGCCGATGCCACGGTACGTACGCAAATTATCGATGACATATCGACCATTTATGCTAGCCTGAATCAGAGCAAAGCCAAGCTCAATCATAAACGCAAAAATCTAGGCTCTGCCGAGGCCGTTGCACAATTTGGCGCGCAGTTTAAGCTATTTGGTCAGTCTATTGCCAACGCCTTATCCATTGCCAATACCCCTGAGAAATCAGATGAGCAAATGGCTAAGTTATTGGTACAGTTAGAAGAGTTAGAGAGCCAGTTCGCTGATCCAGAGACCAATAGTGGCGATCAGTTTTTAGCCGATATCATCAGTAAACGTGAAGAGATTTACGAGACCCTTGAAAATCATAAGCAGCAATTGCTCGATGCTCGTAACCGTAAAGCGCAAAACTTAGGTGATGGCGCGCTACGAATGCTTGAGAGTATTAAAAAACGCACGCAAAGCACTGGCGTCACAGGCTTTACAGAGGAAGAGGCGCTAAATACGTATTTTGCGGCTGATGGTCTGGTACAAAAAGTCCGCAACATCGCAAAAGAGTTGCAAGCGATGGGCTTTAGTGTGAAAGCCGATGACATCGACGCGCGCCTAAAAGCCATTCAGATCGAGAGCTATAAGAGTCTAAAAGACAAGTCGGATTTGTTTGAAGATGGTGGTCAGATCATCAAACTGGGCAAGCACCGTTTTTCGGTTAATACTCAGCCACTTGATTTGACTTTATTGAGCCGTCAGCAGTCAGATGGCAAGCGTGTGCTGAACTTGCATCTAACGGGTACAGATTATTATGAGCTACTCAATAATACGGAACTAAACGCCCTGCGCCCGTATTGGGACATGAATATCGCCTCTGAGTCCGATACCGTTTACCGCGCGGAGTATTTGGCCTATAGCATTATCGAGAGTGCTAAGAATAGCAAAGAAGGTTTGACCGAAGCGCGTCTATATCAAGCATACGATGCGACGGTTATTACTCTCGATATTAATGGCGATATTGATAATGACAGCCCCTTGTCCAAACTGGTCAAAGCTTACGCCACCCCTCGCTATCAGCTCGGCTATGACAAAGGCATTCATGACCATGATGCCACGCTATTACTGATGCAAATACTGCCGACTTTGCGCGAGGCAGGACTGCTGATTTATACCCCGCAAGTACGTGCCTTGGCGCAGTTATTCTATTGGCAGCTGAATATCGTACAAGCACTGGGCTTAGATAGCTTACGCCAGTTCGGTTATGACGCTTGGTTAAATGAGTCCGTGCTGACGCGCGCGAGCAACTGGACGGATAGAGCTGCGACCGCCGAGCAATTGCGCCGTGCCTTGGGCAGTGATACGGCTAAGTCTTTACTAGTTGAAGATATGAGCGAAGTGATGCATGACTTTGTCGCCGCTCATAATGATGACAATATTGGTGGTGATACCGGTGCTAGCGTTGATAAAGGCGCTAATATCTTCAAACCAAATTATGTCCAGCTTGCTTGCGAATATTTGGTTAGCGTGATGGGGCAGTCGGTTGAAACCAGTGCAGGCGCAAACAGCACAGTAAACTGGCAAACCAGCCAACAAGCGCAGCAGTTGTGTGAGCAGCTAAGCCAAACATTGAATAGCGCTGCAGGTGGCACGCAAAATACGGCCAGTTTTGATCAACTACAGTCTTCTATTAGCAAGCTTGGATTCCAACCCAAATCAGCCTATGAGCTATTGGCAACCTGGTTCCATGCATTACTTGAGAAAACTTACGGTGGGAATGAATCGGCTAACGTAGCGACTGATGGCACCAACGAAGCAGGTGAGACACTCAGTGAAGCACAGCTTGCTGAGATTGAAACACAAAACGCGCTACGCAAGCAACAGTTAGAGAGCGGCCGTCATTATGTACCCGAAGCCATTGCCGTTTTACTTACCCAATTAACCGATGCTCAGCGTGAAGCCTTGGTACAGCGCCTGATTGATTCAGGTGCTAGCTTTGATAAAGGGGCTTTTAATAAAGGGCAAGGTAGTAAAAAAATAGATAATCAAGGTACAAGTGGCACATCATCGGCCTTGTCATTTTCATCAATCACCTCAACAACGC
>Ga0208435_100342_pt1 | contig 13787 bp, 10 predicted proteins | sample 24_taG_FD_184097 | JGI IMG/M metagenome (GOLD analysis project Ga0208435, IMG submission 184097) | Marine viral communities from Cariaco Basin, Caribbean Sea - 24_WHOI_OMZ (SPAdes) (version 2) | ecosystem: Environmental > Aquatic > Marine > Oceanic | place: Caribbean Sea: Cariaco Basin...
TATAATGTCAGCTTAAAAAATTTCAAACTTGACGCTTATGTTGCTAACTGCTGTATACAGCCGTTGCATATCACACATTCATTTAGTAATTCAAATCTATATATTTAATATATCTAACATTTAATTGATGGACAAAATAAAATCATGATAACCATTAAGAGACTATCATGATGGATTTGGATAAAGAGCTTTATAAGCTGACCTAAATCAGTGATAAAAATCTAAAGGGGAGAATACCAACTAAACAAGCGTTAGTTCAGTAGTCCATAGATTAAAATTCTAACAGACGGATGTTAGCAGGTGACTTTGTGCAACTATTGTATGGTTATTGTCAGATAGGAAAATAGCATTATTTTCTACTTTCCCATCTCTAATTTTCCTATCTCTAATTTTTACACCAATGATATCTCAACGAATCTTGTTCGTTTATATTTCATTAAAGTCTTATTCAATAACAATATACTTGCCAGTGTTTGGATCAACGACGCGTTGTTGAGTGCTGCTACTAGGAACATGAATGACTGGGAAGGTTTGATTGATTTCAGTATTGTCGATGACATCCGCATCTGCTTCTTCACCAACGATTACAGTACGATTAGCCTCGCCTTCGATAGCAATGGCTGTACCTGACGCTGTGTTTACTCGCTTGATTTGATCTTTCGGTACGATGATGACTTCTTTGACACTATATTTAGTAGGGCGGATAACACGTGTGGTTTCAACGATGACAGGCTCTACACGGCGATCTTCGATAATCGCGAGTTGTGCTTCTGGTGCTGTAGCTTCTTTTGTTTCGCTCATAATAGGCGTTGGAAACTTGGCACCGAAGTGGTTATCGCACTGCTGCATGCTTAAGCGTACTGGATTGCCAGCCTTATCCATATAGACGTTGACAGGCATATCAGCGGCGATAGGGACGTATTTCCCAACCAATGCACCCGAAACACCATAGCGACCATTTGACTGCCCAACCCCTAAATCACAAGCACCTGCTGAGTAATCACTGGCTGTTAAGTTGTTTGCATTGACCACTGTTTGAGGAATCATTACTTCAGACAAGCGCATTTTTTTGACAGTCGCTTCACCTGCTTGGCGCTTTGGGTTTTGATAAGTATAAGGGGTATAAAATTTGGCCGAACCGTCTTTGACAGCGGTGACACACTCCTCATAACTGTCATAGCCAACATTGCCGTGGCTATCGGTAGTCATAGCGGCGTTAGCAGAGCTTGCAAACATAGCAAGACCAGATGTCATCACAGCAGCGGTTAATATATTGATTTTCATTGTTATGTCCTTTTAATTAGGTTGAAGTCTATTGATTTATTCCAAATTTATGATAAATAAGTAAAACTTAATTTTTATTAATATGATTTTTATTGCACTAGAAAATTACTCTGACGCGTTTAAAGTCTAAATGAAATATTAATGAGCCAATTATTCCTCTCAAAGCTGCTATGCAATATGGGATAAAAAAATATGAGGTAAAAAATTGCCTAACCTTTTTTATCCTACGTCATTCACTGCAATATGGCTGTGACATTACTCTAGAAATGTGTAGCTTAATGTATTAAAAAGGCAAGAAGTGCCAATATCATTTACCAAAGAATCACGTTATTATTATTTATTAACAATCGCTCAAAAGATTGTAATCTGAATAATGAGAAAAAATAGGCAATAAAAAACCGTATCTCGTTGCTAAGATACGGTCATTAATTAGATATTAAGAAGTAGATTGCTTCTATTTATAAATGGGTAATCTTACGAATCGACAACTTCAAAACTAAGACCCGCATGCTCTTCTAAACGTGCTAGTAGATGATTACCCATGGCAGAGGCTGGCGTCCAAAAACCACCACCAATTTCTTCTTTGCTGATATCTTGTGCTAAGCATAACGCTGCTTGCGCTAGCATACGCGAGGTACTGCCGTAACCTGGATCTTTGTCACCCGTTACTTTCGTATTGATGGTGTCTTTATTAGGTGTTTCTCCAAAGAGGCGAATGTCAAAGTAGCCGTTTGCTTGCTCTTCTGCAGACGGACCAGAACCTGACTTGGGTAGCACGTGCTTAGCTAATAATTCACGGCTCGGTTTGACCATCATAGCAGTAGCAAATCCAAACAAGCCTGCGCTCATTGCATAGCTTGATAATTGACCTTTCACACCATCTTGCATCCACATTGCTTCGTCATATTTAAAGTCACGACCATATTCATAGCCAAGCAATTGGTTGGTGCGATGCACGATACGGGTATTGATGCTAGCCATGACAAAAGGCGCAAGCCAGCGTTTGTGCTCACTATCGTATTCTGGCTTACTGACATTAGCTTGGCGCACGTTTGGCGCATCTTTATCATCATTGAGTAGATAAGGATTTGCTACCTGCTTACGACGTGACTTGTCCTTTCCAACTTCTTCAAAAATAGTCGCCATTGAGGCAATGGTGCCACCTGATAGACCGCCTTTCGCCGCTTTGACACGCATATGAATCACATTACAAGCGCGACCAAACTTCTCTTCTGCTTGGGTTTGGGTAAAGTAGACGCCCAAATCCGATGGAATCGAATCAAAGCCACACGAGTTGACAATACGAGCGCCGCTTTGCTTTGCCGCGTCCTGATACTTATCCATCATATCTTTGATAAAGATAGCTTCACCGGTGAGATCGACATAATCTGTCCCATGAGTGGTACAAGATTTGATCAGCGGCTCACCGTATTTGAGATAAGGACCGACGGTTGAAATGATGACTTGGGTTTGTTTGGTCATCTCATCAAGGCTGTCCGCATCGTCACTATTAGCAAGAATAATATCGACAGTGCTGCCAAGTTTAGATTGTAATTCGTTCAGTTTTGCTTCATCACGCCCAGCAATCGCCCACGTGACATCGGCGCCCTCTTTGTCTTTAGTATTAGATAAAAACTCTGTTAAATAGTGCGCTGTGATTTGACCAACAAAGCTGGTTGCACCATATAAGACAACCGCGTAAGGACGCTTTTCATCGCTATGCTGTCGTGTATTGTTTGAGGTATCCGTATTAGTATTGCTATCCATATTTATTATCCTTAATAGCTATTTTGATGAGTCTTGTGACGTTTAAAATTTGTTGCCATTTAACAGTCAGATTTTAAAGTCTAATTTTTTGATAGAAATCATATTAACTATATATAAATCATGTCTCAAATTTATATCTGCCTGAAAAAGATATATTAAAGTATTTTTGACCAGTAAAAATGACTTGTAAGTTACTGTTTATAGCAGATTATATGATGGAAATGTTGACGGCTAAGTAATAACTAACCATCTATACACATAACTCCCATAAAGGGATGAAAAAGAGGTTCGATGTTAAGATTTGCTACAAAGGTTACATAACCTACCGATATCATTACCAAAATGAACGTTTTCTAAAGATAAATATTGCTAATCTATGGTTGTAAGCAGTATTAATGGTTAAAAAATTAATAAATATCAAAAAAACAAAAAGTAAAGAAAAAGGAATCTTAGAGAGAGCAAGGCAGTCATTAATAATAGTAGTTATTTCTTATTAATAATTGTCCATTGCATCAACCTAAATATCTGGTTTTCTAATAATAATTTTTAAGGAGAAGGTTATGTTTCGCTGGGCTATTATTTTTGCCGTGATCGCACTGTTAGCAAGTTTATTGGGTTTTGGCGGTGTCGCAGGATTGTCTGCTAATTTGGCATATATTTTCTTAGCAGTCGCTGTCATTCTATTTATTGTGGCATTTGTAAGCCGCAAGATGTAATTAATACCTGTAAATTGTTAAATAAAAAAAGTCCTCAATTGAGGACTTTTTTTGGTATTTAATAATGTATTTACTAATAAAGGATTTTTATAAACATTATAAAAACAAACACATCACTATAAACGTTTCGGCTGGACTATGTGTTCCATCCGTTTCGCCAGACGAATATCATGGCTGGTAATACCGCCGGTATCGCCAGTAGTCAAGCGCACCTCTACCACGTTATACGTGTTGCGCCATTCGGGATGATGCTCGAGCGCTTCGGCATGGAACGCTGCTTGATTCATAAAGCTTATGGCTTCGATGAAATCGCTAAAGTGATATGTTTTTACGATAGCATTGCCCTCGCGCTGCCAACCGGGCAATTCCTCTAGCTGCAAATTTACTTGCTTATCAGATAAACTACTCATATTAATCACCTTTATTATTAGTTTGGTTTGGTTTGGTTTGGTTTGGTTTATTAAAAACTATATCAGGCACTACATTGTAGCTGTCAAAGCTATTTTACGAAACTTCAATCCTCTTTTTCAGCTATATCATTGACGCTATTACATCACTGTAAAGACCTTTTATTCTATCGGCATTATAGGTCAGAAAACCCGCCTATATTTGCTATCTTGCCATATATTCAAAGATAAATATACGAGGGCAGATAGCAAATAAATAGGAGGGTAGTAGCGTATTAACGCTTCAATTTTATTAGCCAAGTTGAACCATAATAAATGCTTAAAACCTTTCTAAAGAAACTATGACGCTTACTAGCATACTGCATTTTCTATGGCTTATTGCTAAAGAGTGGACTATAGCAAGTCTTGGTAATCAGGATGTTTGCTGATATATGACGAGACAAATGAGCACTGTGGTATCACTTTTTTATTCTGTTCACGAGCATAGTTGAGGGCATGCTTGACCAATGCTGAGCCAATACCGCGCCCGCCTAGCTCCTGAGGTACGATAGTATGATCATAAACTAATGTATCGTCACGCTCTTGATAGCTAATATAGCCAGTATGACCGTCAATAGAGGTCTCAAAGCGTTTAGCCTGTTCATCATGGGTGATGGTTAGGTTTTGTTCAGAGTCTTGATTTTTCATGGATATTCTCCGTTATTATTGATTGTTATCATTAAATATTATTGGTTTTTTTTAGTATGGATCAAGCGTATTTTTAAATGAAAAAAGCTTGAATGACCGAATAGATTATTCACTAAAGTATGAGTCCCTTCGATTCACATTTATAGTTCTTTAGCGTAAGAGTCGATAGCGTAAATGTTAAGACTAAAGGGGTCGACCAGTGGTCTCCATATGAGCTGCACATCAAGCATAAAATAAGGCTTGGCGCATGACAGGGGGAAGATATTTACCTAATCCACGTATAGCGGGCAGCTCTTTTGGTCTTTCTGTTACGGCATGATTTGTTTCAAGGATTGACGTAGTTTGTGAATGTAAATAAGACTGCCATTCTTCAGCACTTGGCTTGCTAAAGTGGCGGATACGTCCCAGCATTTGCCGGAATTGTGTACCAAAACGTCCAGTATTATAGGGTAGATTGTACTTGCGGCATATTGCCTGTAATTGTGGTGCGATACGAGCATAGTGACTGGCTGGCATGTCAGGGAAGATATGGTGCTCGATTTGATGCGATAAATTTCCCGTCAAAATATGAAACAGCTTACCGCCTTGAATATTGCTGGAGCCCAGAATTTGACGCACATACCAGTCACCTTTAGTCTCATCGGCATCGAGATGGCTATAGATATGGGCTTGTTCGGTAAAGTGTCCACAGAATATCACCGCCCATGTCCACAGATTACGAGCGATATTGGCAGTAACATTACCGCTCAGTGTGGTCATAGCACTACCTCGACCTAATGTTCGCCCTGCTAACGTGGGTAGTACAATATGATCTTTGCCCACTTGCCGGGCGATTTTGGCAAATAATGCGCGAGATTTCTGTTGCATGGTTTGGTGTCGATCAGGGGAGTCCGCGTATTCGTCGACACTGATTTGAATATCATGAAAGGCGACCGCCCACTCAAAACCTAGAGCCAATATCGCTGTTTTAAATATATTATGGCGATCGCTTGGCGTCCAAGGTTGCTCATCAGTCACGCGAATTAAGTGATAGCCAACGTCGTGGTCACGACCAACGATATTGGTAAAAGTATGATGCAAGTAATTATGAGAGTGTTGCCACAATGGGGCAGGACAGACAATGTCCCAATCAAACTTTTGGCTATTGAGATACGGGTGCTGCATCCAGTCATACTGACCATGCATGACATTATGCCCAAGCTCCATATTGTTTAGGATTTTACTGAGACTCAGTAGTGAGGTACCCAATAACCAAGTCGCGACCATTTTACGTTTTGACTGCATGCATCCAGCCGCTGCCAGTAAGCCACGCGCTGTCATTTCACTATAGACTACCGCGGCATACACTCGTTTAATGTATCGTGCGTCATCACTACCTAACGAATCCATCACGCTTCGGTAAAGCACATTTAATTCATGAGCGAGGGCGTCAGATTGCGCCTTTGGTAAGGGCGCTCCTGTCAACGTTGGGTAGCGAGTCAACTGCTTTGCTTTCTGCTGTTTTGCATCAGTTAGTGGGGTCAAAACGGGTACAGCAGATTGTGCCGTAGTGACGGGTGGTAGCAAGCGCATAAATAATCCTTAACCGAAATGGTACGGAGAGTCGGTACTGGATTCGGTTCAATAAGTTGTTTAAGTTTTTACCGTAGGCTATAAGGTAACAGCAGGCTGTGTTTCTATCTTATGAGCCGTTATGAGTATTTATTTTTATCACCGTGTTGCTAAATATCTAGCACCACATCAGTCATGGCAATGTTGATGCAAGTTTGAATAGATTCATAACCATCACTGCTCATTTTTCCTGTGTGGATATTTTTGACCACACCGCTGACTTTATTGCAGCGACACAACTGACAGATACCTTGTCTACAACCATGCGCTAAGCGAATTCCTGCATCCTCTGCGGCATTCAATAATGTCGTGCTACTGTCAAACTGCCGTTGCCTCGCTCGTAAATAAACAGTATGTTGTGCTGCGTGTTTTTTTCTATCGAGCGCCTGTTTGTCATCAAAATTGAAATCAGGCAACGCATGACCAAAGTTTTCTACAATGATATTATCGCGCAGGTTTTTATTGTGCGGTAGGGTTACCTCTGCCGCTGCTTTATATAAGCCAGTCAACAGAGCCTGTGACCCGCATGCAAATATTTGCGTATCTGCCAGCGGTAAGTTCAATGCCAACAAACTGTCTACGCTCAAATGTCGCTTGCCCGCCAAATAAGTATCAGCTTTCTCGGTATTGACCAGATGATAGGTGAAAGCTGGATACGCTATGCTCATTTGTTGCCATTGGTTTTTGAACGGGAGCATTTCAGTGCGACTGTAATATAGCAACGTCACCTGATGTCCGTTGTCCAGTGCTTGCGTGATGAGTCCTAACATGGGCGTAATACCGCTGCCACCCGCGATAAATAATAAAGAAGCAGATTTTTCGGCAGCAGATTTTGTCTGTACCGTTATAGATGTTTGTGCCAAAGTGAAAGAGCCACTGGGAACACTACTGTTGATGACACTGCCAAGGGCCATATGTTTGGTTAAGTAATCCGAAACCAAGCCTTGCGGCTTAATAGCAATGGTAATCGCAAGATAAGGGGGTTGCTTTTTGCTATCTCTACTATCAATACTGTTGCTAGTAGCAGCATCTTGCCACCAGAGCGGTTGGTGCGCCAAACCTAATAATGAATAGCTGCGCTGATGATACACACCTTTAATAAGAAGGCTTAAGTTAAGATGTTGCCCACCCTGCCAACCAAGTTGCGAACCCACTAATTGCCGTCTAAAAGCATGATTGGTCTCAAATCTGAGCGCTATTAAGTCATCGCTAAGGGTATACCGCGCAACAAGGCGCAGCTTTGGGACAGTGAAAGACCAAAACGGCTGTAAGTGTGATCCAATAAAATCGATAAATGCATGTTGAATCATTTCAGGGCGATAGCCGTTGGTCATATTATCAATACCTTTGTTAATATTATCAAAATGATTGACGTCATAAATATTGTGTTCACCTGTGCTTAAATTTAGCGGATATCACTTAGGTCAGGTCGCTTGAATTTGTTAAGTTATCCTAACATGCTAACGGCTATTGATTAAATTTGCGAAAGTTTTGATGCTATTTTTTGTGGTCTTTATAAAACAGTTATAAGTCAGAATGTTAAGCGAAACGGTTGGATAGTAGGTTTCGTTACCGCTTTTAGCTAGAAAGCTGAGTACTCTGTGACAAAAGCCGTAAAACAATCGTTAAAACAATCTGTTGGCTTGCAGGGTATGCGCCACAATGCGATAATGGCTTATAATTTGTAACCCTGATTTTGAGGTGCAGCACGCTTGGCATCATTGCTAAGTATGATTTGCTCGCCTCTTTTATGCAGTCTATCGGAGTGTTAATGGCTCAATATATTTACACGATGAACAACGTGTCAAAACTTGTTCCGCCTAAGCGTGAAATTTTAAAAAATATCAACTTATCATTTTTCCCAGGTGCCAAAATCGGTGTCCTAGGTATTAACGGTTCAGGTAAATCAACCTTGCTACGCATTATGGCGGGCGTGGATACTGAATTTAGTGGTGAAGCACGCGCGCAAACTGGCACCAAAATTGGTTATTTGCCGCAGGAACCACAGCTTGACGACAGCAAAGACGTGCGTGGTAACGTCGAAGACGGTATGCGTGAAGCCTTAGATGCACTTGCTCGCTTAGATGCCATTTATGCAGAATACGCTGAGCCTGATGCTGACTTTGATAAGCTTGCTGAAGAACAAGGCAAGATGGAAGACATCATCCAAGCGTGGGATGCCCATAATTTAAATACCCAGCTCGAAAAAGCGGCTGATGCCTTACGTCTGCCACCTTGGGATGCGGATGTTAGTAAGCTGTCTGGTGGTGAAAAACGCCGTGTGGCACTATGCCGTTTGCTATTGTCACGCCCTGACATGCTGTTACTTGACGAACCAACCAACCATTTGGACGCCGAATCTGTTGCATGGCTAGAGCAGTTCTTGCAGAACTACAGCGGTACAATCGTTGCCATTACCCATGATAGATATTTCCTAGACAACGTCGCTCAGTGGATTTTGGAGCTAGATCGTGGCCATGGTTATCCGTATGAAGGCAACTATACTGAGTGGCTCGAACAAAAGAACACCCGTTTAGAGCAGCAGAATAAGCAAGAAGAGTCATTTGCTAAAGCACTGAAAAAAGAGCTTGATTGGATTCGCAAAAACCAAAAAGGTCAACAAGCCAAGTCTAAATCTCGTGTACAGCGCTTTGAAGAGTTGAACTCAACAGAGTTCCAACAGCGTAATGAGACAGCTGAGATTTATATTCCGCCCGGTCCACGTTTAGGTAATAAAGTCATTGAAGTGAATAACATCTCCAAATCATTTGGTGATCGTCTGCTTTATGAAAACCTAAGCTTTAACGTGCCAGCTGGTGCTATTGTTGGTATCATCGGACCAAATGGTGCGGGTAAAACCACGCTATTTAATATGATTACCGAGCGTGACAAACCAGATACTGGCTCAGTCGATTTGGGTGAAAGTGTCAAAGTTGCCTATGTTGGTCAGGTACGTGATAACTTAGATGACAACAAAACCGTTTGGGAAGAAGTGTCTGACGGTCTTGATATCATTACGGTTGGCGACTATACCACGCCAAGTCGTGCTTACATCGGTCGCTTTAACTTCAAAGGCTCAGACCAGCAAAAACACGTCGGTCAGTTATCAGGTGGTGAGCGTAACCGCTTGCAGCTTGCTAAGACCCTAAAGCAGGGCGCAAACGTCTTGCTACTCGATGAACCATCAAACGATTTGGATATCGAAACCTTACGTGCGCTAGAGGATGCGATTCAAGTATTCCCAGGTACGGTAATGGTGGTGTCGCATGATCGCTGGTTCCTTGATCGTATCGCCACTCATATCTTGGCATTCGAAGATGAAGGCCCAGTTTGGTTCGATGGTAACTATTCTGAGTTTGAAACGTATCGCAAAAAGACGATGGGTGATGCTGCCACTCCTAAGCGTATGAAATATAAAAAGATTTCAACCTAGGACTGTTATTTAAAAAGTAGTTATTTAAAAAGTAGTTGTTAAAAAAACAGCTACTTAGAAATTTCAAATGTAAAGATAAAAAAAGACCTCTAATTGATTAGAGGTCTTTTTTTGCTCGATATATTCAGTTTAGCTCATTAAATATTGTAGCTGGTTACAAATTAACGCTTACGGCCAAATTTACGCTGCTTTTTATTACTAATCTCAGTAATCGCATGAGTAATTTCTTCTTCATCTAAGCTGGCGACTTGCTGCAAAATCTGCATCATGTCAGGCGTTAGCACGTACTTAGCATGACGAGCAATATCATTGATACGATGATCGAAGGTCAATACGCCAGTTTCATCATCTTTTTGCAAGTAATCGAGACGAGTCAAGGCACTGATGAAGCTGGTGAATAAGGCGCGGTCAAAGAAATCAGGAATATCATCTGCATATAGTACAGACAGGCGCTGACCCAGCAGATGACACAGATCAACGACTTCGCTTTCGGTTAGATTGCCTGAGCCTTGCTGGGCGAGTAGGGCAAGGGTCATAAAGTAACGCTCAAGGCTCTGTCCGACAGGCGTAGCTAGCACTTGCAGCTGCTGATAGCATTTGCTGTTTGACTCAGGGACGCTAAGTACGCCATCGCTCAATTCTACAATCAGACCATGCGAGAGTAAGCTGTCGACTTTTTTGTTCAAAGTATCAGCCAAGCCATGTGCTGGGTAATATAAGAACAGCTCGCTTTGTAAAAATGGATAGAGTTGCTTAGCAATATTGTCCAAACGACTGCGTTCGATACGGCCGTTACGCGCCACTAAGGCTGATAAGAAAGACAGTAAAATAAACACATGCAGGATGTTATTACGGAAATAGCTGAGCAATGCCGCTTGTTTACCGGCAATCTGAATGATGTCACCTAAAATATGCGGCGTACGTTCAATGAGCTTTAGTTTGATACCATAATCAATGATTTGCTGCGGACTCATATCTGTAATGACGGTGTCATCTGAGTAGGACAGCTGCTGAGCAAGACCTTGATAGAGGGCAATTTGTTCGCGGCATATCGTTTCATCTAGAGCAGCTTTAGGCGCTGACAATAATACCAATGATAATAACGAAACGGGCGTCACAACCGCCGCCTTATTGATGTGCTGCATGATTTTGACGCCAATGTTATCGACCATCGCGCTGGCTTTATCATCGAGCGGGGTATCGGTGCGATCCGTTGGCAAGCTATTGGCTGGCACATCGAATTTTGTCATAAAGTCGCTAAGATGCAGCGGTGTGCCAAAGCTTAGATGTACATTACCAAAGATACGCTCAATTTTACGACCAACCTTGAGTAAGCCTAGTAAAGATTCAGATTCTTTTGGCTTGCCTTTTAACTCACCAACATAGGTGCCACCTTCCATAATACGCTCATAACCGATATAAGTCGGAATGAAAACCACTGGCTTCTCAGAATGACGTAATTGACTGTGCACTGTCATTGCTAGCATGCCCATCTTCGGTGGTAATAAACGTCCTGAACGCGAGCGACCACCCTCGATAAAGTATTCAATCGGTGTGTTACGCGTAATAAGGGTGTGCATATATTCGCGGAGGACGGCAGTATAAAGTGCATTGCCACGAAAGCTACGACGTATATAAAAGGCAACCGCGCCGCGTAATAATGGCCCTAATACGGGTACATCTAGGTTGTCACCAGCAGCGACATAAGGAATGCTCAGACCGCGCTTGTAGATGACATAAGATAGCAATAAATAATCGACATGGCTACGATGACAAGGCACATAAACCAGCTCATAGTCAGTCGCAAGCTCACGTACGCGCTCGAAATGATGGACTTCTACGCCATCATAGAGTTGCGTCCATAACCACGTTAAAAACTTATAAAAACCGCGCACGATGGAATGTGAATAGTCATTGACCATCTCATTGGCATAACCTTTAGCCAAGACACGGGCTTCACGTACACTGATACCGGATTCTACTGCTTCTGCCTCTATCGCATGTTTGATAGCTGGTGAATACACCAGCTTGTCTACTAAGTTGCGTCTGTCTGATAAATCAGGACCGAGCATACTAGCACGCTGCTTGTCTAAATAAACCGTAAGCCGCTGCTGTAGCATACGTACCAGTTCACGATTGCTTTCAGCGGTCGCTACCAAAGCATAGCTTGGTGCTTCGTCAGTATCGCCCACGCTACTCGTGATGTCTAAATTGCTGTCTTTTGCAGAATTTTCTTTTACATCACCTTCTTTTATAGAGTTCTCTTTTGAATCCACGGCTAGCGAATCAAAAATAGAAAACCCTTCTTCATCACCTTTAAGGCTATCACTGATAAGGGTACGTAGATCTTGAGGTGGATGGAACTGTACAAAGGTGTCACGCCCCATTACTCCGATATTAAAGAGCTGCTTGGTGATGCTAGGGTCTTGCCAGTTGTCAGCGGTCAGCAGTTTAAACAGTGAATCCTCTTTTTCTGGGGCGCGTCCCCATAAAATAGAGACGGGCACTAAACGTACTTTTAGCTCTGGATGTTGCAAAACAGCAGACACCAAACGTGACAGGCGCGGTGATAATTGGCTGTCTTTGGCGCTTGGATGGTTCAAAAATATGATGGCTGCGTTTTCTTTGATATTATGGGCGGCATCATGTACCCCAACCAATGCTGGTGGTAAATTGTGCTCTTGCGTCTGCAGATCAATCAAAATACTGTTGGAGCGCGAGTAATCTTGCAACACATAAAATCTTAGCGTTTGATCGTCTGTATCGAACTCAGGTAATTCACCCAATAGCTTAGGTTTAACAGCGACATCGAGTAGCTGCCCCGATAGCTTGCGATAAATTTGATTAATCGGCGCATTGGAATAAGGCTTGGGGGCGATTGGATTGACGTCAGTATTAGAAGCGCTGTCGGTTGTGACTGGCGCTTTAAAAATCCGTTTTTTTAAGAACTTCGGTATCATAATCAGTATCAAAAATAGTCAAATATGTTGCGCTTATGATGCCATAAAACCCATCAAAGCGATATATAGTGTCTGTATATACTGCTAATATTAATACGGTCTGGTTACTATATAGTGAGTTAAGCCGCTCTTAATAAGCTCAAATAATTGAAAGTTAATGTATTTAGCGCAATAATAGTTCGGCGACAATCAAGAGTCACTATAGAGTAATTATGTTTAAATCTACCCTTTAATATCATTGATATAAGCTGAAATATTATGACACCAGCGATTAATCTTGCCAAACAACGCGCTCTGAACTATCAGTTACACGACTATGTTCATGACAGTAATGCCGTCTCTTTTGGCTTAGAGGCGGCAGAAAAGCTAGGCGTGGATGTGTCACAAGTGTTCAAAACCTTGGTGGTATCGACAGAGACTGGTACGCTTGCCGTTGCTATCTTACCCGTGGATAAAACGTTAAACTTTAAAAAAATGGCTAAGGCGCTATCTTCGAATAAATTGCTGACCTGCAAAAAAGTGCAAATGGCGGATCCTAAGCAGGTAGAGCGTAGTACGGGCTATGTGCTAGGCGGCGTCAGTCCATTGGGACAAAAGAAGCGCTTGCCGACTATCATAGACAGCTCGGCTGCAGAGCAGACAACGATTTATGTCAGCGGTGGTCGCCGTGGTTTAGAAATTGAGCTGCCACCAGCACAATTAGCTGAGACCCTTGCTGCTTGCTTTAGTACTATTATTGATGACTAAAAAGTTACTGATGACTAAAAATCGTTGCCGCTAACGGGTTGTTTAATCAAGTCTGAAACGATGGCTAATATTTTACTCCCTCACTCATATTTTATAAGGACATATTCATGCCACATCTAACCATTCAAATGACGCCCAATGTCAGTATTGCTCATGAAGAATCATTGCTTAAAGC
>Ga0208435_100344_pt1 | contig 13771 bp, 11 predicted proteins | sample 24_taG_FD_184097 | JGI IMG/M metagenome (GOLD analysis project Ga0208435, IMG submission 184097) | Marine viral communities from Cariaco Basin, Caribbean Sea - 24_WHOI_OMZ (SPAdes) (version 2) | ecosystem: Environmental > Aquatic > Marine > Oceanic | place: Caribbean Sea: Cariaco Basin...
GCCTGATCAGAGTATTATTGTCAATATGTCAGGACGTGGTGATAAGGATTTACATTCAGTTATGAAAGCTGAAGGTATTGAGCTTTAAAGATATCGCGATATTAATAATGACTGACTTAGTGTGAATGGCTAAAGTATTAAAGACTGAAGTATCAATGTTTAAAGTATCAATGATTAAGCCAGTCATTAATTTAAACGTTAAGTGAGTCACTCTTTGAATTAGCCTATGGCCTTCAGGATAACTGAGTATTTAAAAGATTATTTATTAAGGGAATATTATGACCCGAATTGAAACCGCATTTGCACATTTAAAGCAACAGAATAAAAAAGCCTTAATTCCTTATGTTATGGCCGGTGATCCATCACCAGACAGCTTTGTTGGTACTTTACATGACTTAGTACAGCATGGCGCAGATATGATTGAAGTGGGATTGCCATTCTCAGACCCAATGGCGGATGGTCCAACAGTCGCATTGGCGGGTGAGCGAGCTTTAGCAGGGGGTACCAGTACTCATCAAGCATTGCAAATGGTTAAGCAGTTTCGTGAAACCAACACTAGCACACCGATTATTCTAATGGGTTATCTAAACCCGATTGAAATTATTGGTTATGATGAATTTATAAAATTATGTGCTGAAGCTGGTGTTGATGGGGTCTTGGTAGTTGATCTACCCCCGGCTGAGTCAGGTGATTTTGTAGAGCATTTGGCACAGCATGATATGAATAAGATTTTCTTATTATCACCGACCACCTTACCTGAGCGTCGTAAGCAAGTGATGACCCATTGTGGCGGCTATATTTATTATGTCTCCTTAAAAGGGGTCACCGGTTCTGCAAGCTTAGACACAGCAGCGGTTGGGGAGCAAGTCCGAGCCATCAAACAAGAAACGAACCTACCTATTTGTGTTGGCTTCGGGATTCGTGATGGGCAGTCAGCCGCAGCCATTGGTGAATACGCCGATGGCGTCATTGTAGGCAGTGAACTGGTGAAAAACTTTGCAGGGCTTGACAGCCAGTCAAGCAAAGAAGAAATTGCTGCAGCTCAAGCCAAAATTATGCAAAAAATGGATGAGCTACGCCAAGCGTTAGATCAACTGGCCTAACTCAAAAGACTTTTTATTGATATTAATCTGATGTGTTTATGACAAATAAAAGTAATTCGCCCAAAACCAAAACCGCTGAAAAGACAATTGATGCTGGCCTTAAATCTAATAAAGCTACCTCGAATGAAGAGCACTCATGCGGTACATGGTTGACTCGCCCTGTACCTCGTGTGAAGCGTCATAGCCTGCCTCAACTGACGGCGGTGGAGACAGAGCCTTCTACGCAGTGTCCGCAGTGTCATTCGATGATTACCAATACCGCTCTAATTTTTAACAGCTACGTTTGCCCCCATTGTGATCACCATTTGGCCATGACGGCACGTGAACGCTTGGCTGGATTTTTAGATCTTATTGAGGAAGAGTTGGGTCAACAGTTTACTACCGGTGACCCCTTACAGTTTGTGGACAGCAAGCCTTACCCCCAACGTATGCAGCAAATGCAAGACAAAACGGGTGAAACCGAAGCGCTTATCGTGTTTAAAGGCAAGCTGCGTGAGATGGATGTGGTGGCCTGTGCGTTTGACTTCCGTTTTATGGGGGGCTCGATGGGCTCGGTAGTGGGCGATCGCTTTGTGCAAGCTGCTGAAGTAGCCTTGGAACATAAGATGCCGTTGGTTTGTTTTGCTGCCTCTGGTGGGGCACGTATGCAAGAAGGGGTGTTATCACTGATGCAAATGGCACGCACTGGTGCTGCTATTGAGCGTTTACGTTTGGCCGGCGTGCCTTATATCGTGGTACTAACCAATCCTGTTTATGGCGGGGTGACAGCGTCATTGGCCATGTTGGGAGATATCCATATCGCAGAGCCAAAAGCGATGATTGGTTTTGCCGGTAAACGTGTTATCGAGCAAACGGTACGTGAGACGTTAGAAGAGCCATTCCAACGTGCTGAATATTTATTGGAGCATGGGGTTATCGACCAAGTCGTACATCGTCATCAGCTCAATGACACCGTATACCGTCTATTGGCCAAACTTATGCAACTCTAAGTTTTTGGTTCTAATCTTTGCGCTAACGATTTATAGGTATTGTAAGTGTTGACTTGCAATACCTAAGTTATATGTTTTTAATGAATTCATTTTACCCACTGAGAGACATCGTGATTACTACCTCTTCAACTCCAGCCACAACTTCTGACTTAACCCCCAACCAATCCAGTCCTTTATCAGACTGGATTTATTATATGCAGCAAATACATGTCTCAGCAATAGACATGGGTTTGTCTCGCGTCATACCAGTTGCCAATCATTTGGGGCTAATACAGTCCGCCAAAGATGATGCGTATGTTTTCACTGTGGCCGGTACTAACGGTAAAGGGTCGACCACAGCAGTCATCAGTGAGGTCTGTCAACAAGCGGGTTATAAAACTGCACTTTACCAGTCTCCGCATCTTATAGATTTTAATGAACGGGTCCGTATTAATGGCTGCCCTGTGGGAGACGAGGTGCTGATTGACGCCTTTTATCAGGTTGAGCAGGCGAGACTGGCGTGTGATTTGACCCTATCCTTTTTTGAAATGACCACTTTGGCGGCTATGCTCATCTTTGCCCAAGCAGATTGTGATGTTTGGGTATTAGAAGTCGGTTTAGGCGGACGTCTAGACGTGGTCAATATTATTAATCCGGACTTGGCTGTTATTACCAATATCGGTATTGATCATGTGGATTGGCTAGGCGATACCCGCGAGAAGATTGGTCATGAAAAAGCGGGCATACTACGTGAGGGCATTCCCTTAATATATGGTGAAACGGATATGCCTGAGGCTGTGCTTGCTAAGATAGAAAAATTACAGTGTCCTTATTATCAAGTCGGTAAGGATTATGATTTTGCTGAGCAAGAAGAGGGATGGCAATTTAGTAGTGCCAATATCACTTTACAGTTGCCTAAACCTAAGTTGTCTTTAATTAACAGTAATAATGCTGTGGCGGCTTTGCTTGCCAGCGATTTAACCATTACTACCGAGCATATTAAATCAGCACTTACTAAAGTTAAACTTGATGGTCGTTTTGATGCCAGAGACATTCAAGAACGACATTGGCTCTTTGATGTGGCACACAATGAGCGGGGCATGACTTTTTTATTAAGTCAGTTTCTACCGTTATGGCAGCAACATAAAGCGCACTATCCTAAGGCTGAACTGCATGTGGTCTTCTCAATGTTGGCAGATAAGGACATAGATCATGTGGTGCAGTTATTGGTTGATTCAAAGCTACCTATTAAAACGTGGCATGTTGCTGAAATTGACCATCCTAGAGCAGCGCCTCTAAAACATTTGACTGAGGTATTGCAACAACATAATCAACAGAACATAATAACCTACGATAATTTAGGGGTAATAGGTAATGAAGTAGTTGCAGTAACTACTGACAAGGACCTAATCTTAGTGTGTGGCTCATTTCATACCATAGGCGAAGTGCTACAGCCATTAGTCTAAAAATACTATAGCCATTGATCTAGATATATGACATTTGTTGTTTTAAAGGCAATTAAGCCAATAGTATAACAGCGACTTATATTCCTCCCTTCTAAAACAAATACTCTTCTAGCCCCTTTGACCTTTCTAGTTAGTGATAGGCAAGGGGGTTTTTTGGGTCTTTATAGAGCCTTTTAAAGATAGGTTCAATATTATTGATACGCAGAGCTGTGGTGGATTATTACTGCCTATTTAGGTTTGATAAATTTTTAGCTAAAAAATATTTTAACTATTGATAGTAATAAGTTTTTTGTTATGATGACCTGCTTTTGCGTAAAAAATCTTAATAAATATATAGTATAAATAAATTAAATTTAAAAATAGTGTTTAGATTAACTGTGAATTTGTGTTATAAATTAAACCTCCTGTGTAGTAATAATGTAGTATTATTGCAATATAATCCCTTATAATAATAGTGAATTTAATGCTAATGTATCTGGGCTAATAGTTTAAAATATTTTACCTATTGATGCTTTTGCATCGCATTATCCCTCAGAAAATAAGTTAATAAATTATGATGTCTAGCTCTCAAAAAAATAAATTGCTACTGGCACTAAGCTTAATGGCTGGTTGTACTCTGCCAACTTATGCCAATACGGTAGTTACTGATGTCCAAATTAACTCATTAATTTCCCAAGCTATTGAGACACATCCATTGGTTGGTTCAGCTCGTGCAGAGCAACAGGCGACTACTGAAGGAATCAATGCTGCCAAACTTAATTTATTACCGACACCGAGTATTTCAACCAGCTATGGCAACAATGATGATATCGTATCCGAGATAGGTATTCGTCAGCCTTTATGGACAGGCGGTCGACTGACAGCCAACGTCAACCAAGCCATATTTGATGACAAAGCTGCCACTGAAAATATTTATGAGCAACAAAACCAAGTGGCTAAGACCACGATTGAGGCCTGGCAAACTTATATTGCGGCTGTGGCCCAACAAAGGGTCTACTTAGAAACCATAGACCAGTTGCGCAAGTTTGAAGCCATGATGCAGCGCCGTGTTAGTCAAGGGGTCTCCGCCCGTATTGAACTTGACTTAGTGACTAACCGTATTTTGCAAGAAACCAATGCCTATGAAGCAGCACGAGAGCAACAACATATTGCTGAGGCTCGATTACAACAAATTACGGGACGTGCTCTACCTAGAGGTAGTGAGCACAATGTTCCTCAATTAAACCTATTGGTGGACCAAGCCAAAAAAGCCTCTGCCGGGTTATAAAAACTGGCCTTTAGTGAGGCCAGTTTTTATAACCCCACAGTAGTTAAAGAGATGTTCCAAATCGAATCTGCGAAGCAAGAAGTAAAAGCACAGAGCGCCACAAGATATCCCACTGTTTATGCTGAGTATAAGCATACCTACGATCACGATACCAACGAAGACGATGGCCAGTTTTATGTGGGCTTGAATTACCAGCCAGGAGCGGGCTTTTCTAACCTTGCTTTGACCCGTGCCTCTGAAGCCCGAGTAAACAGCTTGATTCAGAATAAAGAAGCCGCTCAGCGTCAAGTAATGGAAAATATCCAGATTCAATACCAACAATTCGCCAGTGCCAGAAGCAGAGAATTATCTCTAGTGTCTGCGGTGGCCGGTGCACAAATCGTATTAGATTCTTATCAGCGTCAGTTCATTGCCGGACGTAAGTCTTGGCTAGAGGTTTTAAACTCAGTACGTGAGTTAAGTGATTATCAAATAAACTTGGTACAAACCCGTTCTGATATTTTGGGCTCATTTTATAAGCTGCAGGTAGATTTTAGTTTGATGCCTTGGCAAAAATACGTGCATAACCGTCAACCTATAAAAATGTTCAGTGTTAAAGATCCAGTAAAAGAATGGGTAAATACCCAACAAAACAACGTTCAAAGCAAACAGTTCGGATATGGACAGCAGCGCCGACCACAGCCACAGGATGAGTATATCCAAGTAAACCTGCCAGCCTCTGTTGAACAGCAACTCAATCAAGGCGCTTATATCATGATTGATGAAGCGGGTAATCCTATAAAGATAACGGTTGAAAAACCGGAGATGGATGAGCTTAATAATAGCCCAGTTGCCACTGAACAAAACCTGAATAAGTAGTTTTTAAGTCGGTAAATTTTGAGCATCTAGATTTCGAGCGTTTAGGTTTTGAGAAATTAGTGCTAAATCAATTTTAGACTCTAACTATAAAGCTGTAGAAGGCTGTGGTTTGAAATTAAACAAACAGTTAATACCAAAATTAAAGCGGTCATCACAGCATGCTTCTCGCGAATATAATAAAATTTAATAAGTGATCATTATGAGTACTAACCAACATCTCTCAGATAATATAGAGTCAGATAACTTAGGGTCACACCATGAGTTAGTGCCGAGCTCAGATGAGCTCACGACGGCGCAATCTTTAGCTGATGCTTTACGACATCTTTTAAGTCAGCAAGGGTATCCGGTAGATAATATTCGACTTCAAGATATCATTAGAAAACATGATAATCCAAAAGCTGAAGAGCAAGGTCGTGGTATCAATACCTTAGGCGGTTTTGTTGGGATATTAAGAGGCTTAGGGATTGAAGAGTCTCCCGAAATTTTGGAACAACCAGATGCTGCATTTTTACCTTTAATTGCTTATCACTCACGTTATGGGTGGGGGCTGATCGATGGCAAAAATCCACAAGGGGCTTGGAACTTACGTCAAGAAGCTCAGACTCGTCATGTGATATTAGATGAGTTAAAGTTGGTATTGCGACTGCGCCTAAAAGACGATCATATCAAAAAGAAAAGTGCTTCTTTTACTACTTTATTAAAAAAGGACTTGTCCAATTATAAAGGGGTGGTAATAGAAGCCGTCGTTGCCTCTTTCTTAATTAATTTCTTGGCTCTGGCCGTTTCTTTGTTCTCAATGCAGGTCTATGACCGAGTTATTCCTACTCGCAGTGAGTACACTTTAATTATCTTAGCCAGTGGTGTGGCGTTAATTATTATCTTTGAAGCTTTTATGAAGTTTGCACGCTCAAAGATTATGGATAAAGTGGTGATTGGGCTTGACCAGTATTTGTCGCGTGAGGTTTTTCAGCGTCTGTTAAAAGTGCGTATTGATCAAATGCCTGGTTCAGTAGGTTCGATGGCAGCTCAACTAAGAGGGTATGAGCAGGTACGTAGTTTCTTTACTGCCAGTACCTTATTTGGTCTGGTCGACTTACCAATGACTATTATTTTCATTGTTCTGATTGCTTATATTGCGTCACCGCTGGTGGCTATGGTGCCTATTGTTGCCGCAATTATCGCCATCGCTATGGGATTAACCGCCCGTAAGAAAATCGATGCGATTGCTGCAGAAGGGGCCTCGGCTTCTTATTATAAAACAGGGCTTTTGGTAGAGACCGTCGAAGGTGTCGAAACTATTAAAGCAGGCGCGGGCAGCTGGAAGTTTTTATCACGTTGGTTGGATGTGATGAATGTCACAATTAAAAATGACCTGAGTATGAAGCATGCCAATGACTACTTAAGTTATTCGGCGCAAATGCTACAGCAAGCCAGTTATGTAGGTATCGTTATTGTTGGCTCATTTGTGGTAATGAGTGGAGACATGACAATGGGGGGCTTGATTGCTTCTTCAATTTTGGGTGGCCGAGTACTTGCACCTGTTATGTCTATTCCAAACTTACTGGTACAGTATTCTCATGCGAAAGCTGCTAAAGGCATGATTGAGTCAATTTTCGCTCTTGAGCAAGACAACCATGGCGTTAACTATCCTCTATCACCAACCAAAATTAGAGGTCATTATCAGGTTGACGATATGGTGTTTAATTATGTGGGTAACGACCGACCTGCTGTGGTTGTGAAAAAGCTAGTCATTCAACCTGGCGAAAGAATCGCAATTTTAGGCCCGATTGGTTCTGGGAAATCGACTTTACTAAAGTTACTTTCTGGATTATATGCCCCAACATCGGGTCGGATTTTACTAGATGGTTTAGACATTCAACAGATCAGTCGTGAATCACTAAGCGAGCAAGTAGGGTATTTACAGCAAGACCACCGTTTATTCCAAGGTACTTTGCGTGAAAACTTACTGATTGGTATGCCAGCCCCTAATGATGATGTGCTGCATGAAGCCTTACAAAAAACAGGTCTAATTAACCTTGTTGCTAACCATTCAAGCGGTCTAGACCTTCCTATTAGTGAGGGGGGGCGTGGCTTATCTGGTGGACAAAAGCAGCTGGTGGCCTTTACCCGATTATTATTGACTAAGCCCTCAGTTCTATTGATTGATGAGCCAACGGCATCTATGGACAATCGTCAAGAGCAGCGCTGTATACAAGTCTTACGTGGCGAACTACAACAAGGTCAAACCTTAGTCGTATCGACCCATAAAACGGCCTTATTAGATTTGGTTGATCGTATTATTATTATGGACAATCATCAAATCGTCATGGATGGTGCCAAAGATGCGGTACTGAAACAGCTGATGCAAAATGAGCAAGCTAAGAAGCAAGGTGGGCCAGGACGAATAACTGAACAAGCGGCGCCTAAAGCAGCGATTAAAGCAGTACCCACTAATCCTAACTCTCCTCAGGGCAGCGGTCCCCAAACACCGCCGACTGCACCGGGTGATCAGCCGAATAAAGGCGCTACAGACGGTCACCCTACTTTTAATAATGGGGCACAGCCAACGTCAACTGTAAATACCAATGGTCAAGTAAATACGCAGCAGACCAATAGACAAGCCAGCAATCAAAGCAATACTGTGGCAACCAGCAAGCCAAAGATTATTATCAAGCCAGCTTCAGAAAATCTAGGTAATGTGTCTAAATCTGCACCAGAGAATGGGGCAACAACAACTCCTATCTCCGAACTAAATACTGCTGCCAATGAAACAAGGCCACCAGTAAATGATACGGCCAATACCATTGTCATTAACCCCACATCTGAAGAGAAATAGGCATGTCTGAATATCAATATACTCCTACCAAGCCCAAAATTGGTAATGCTCGCCTTACTATCTGGATTGCCCTTGTCGGTATTACCATATTATTAGTTTGGGCCTACTTTGCGAAGATTGACCAAGTGACTCGAGCGAAAGCGACGGTTATTGCCAGCGCCAGAACTCAGCAAGTACAAGCCTCAGAGGGGGGAGTGCTGACGGATATCTTAGTATCAGAAGGGGATGAAGTTAAAAAAGGCCAATTGTTAGTGGTGCTTGAAGAAGAACGAGCCAAAGCCGCCTATGATAGCTCAGCGACTAAATCTGCGGCACTACAGGCTCAGTTAGCACGCTTAAATGCTGAAATCTTTGATAAGCCTTTGTCTTTCCCAGCAAGTGTGCGTCAATATCCGGAATATATAGAAAACCAAACTCAATTATATAATCGCCGCAGACAAGCGATTAATGAAGAAGTATCTTCTCTAGAGAAGATGTTGGTTCTCGCTCAAAAAGAATTAGATATGAATGAGCCTTTATTAGAGTACGGCGACGTTAGTCAGGCTGATGTCATCAAGCTACGCCGCCAGGTTGCTGATATCGAAGCCCAGATCAATAACAAACGTAATAAGTACTTTGAAGAAGCCCAAGCCGAGATGACCAAAGCTCAAGAAGAATTAGACAGTGAGCTTGAACAATTACGTGACCGAACTCAGGTTTTAGAAGAAAAACGCTTATTGTCTCCTCAAGATGGTAAAGTTAATAACATCAACATCACCACAATTGGTGGTGTGGTTAAGCCTGGTGAAGTTATTATGGAGTTGTTACCTACCAGTAGTGACCTCATCGTAGAAGCTAAGGTAAGCCCTGCAGACATCGCGTATGTTAAAGAGGGGCAAAGAGCTTCGGTTAAACTAGATGCTTATGACTTCTCTATTTTCGGTGCCATGAACGGAACAGTAACTTATATCAGTCCAGATACCTTAATGGAGACTACTCCTAAAGGTGAAGAGCCTTACTACCGTGTACTGATCAAAATCGGTAAAGCAGAGTTCGCTGGACGTGGTGATGAGATTGTCATCAAGCCAGGTATGACAGCCAGCGTCGATATTAAAGCCATGGAACGTAGTGTCCTGTCTTACTTAACCAAACCGATTACTAAGACCCTGTCTGAAGGTCTAGGCGAACGTTAATGACGGGCCTCAAAGCGATAATTTTTTAGATAGATGCTGAGAGGCTCAAAGTGAATGGTTTTGTGTTGTTATTTAATTAGAGTGTGTGTTAAACCCGATATTACCGAAGTTTTTGAAATAAATTCAATTTTTTTGCAAAAAAGGTTTGACACACACTATTAAATCTATATAATACACACCCACAGAGCGAGACCTTAGTAACAAAATAACTAAGATTTTCTCTGGTTTAAACCTAAGATTGCCTTGCAGTTTAAATGGTTTTTGGGTGATTAGCTCAGTTGGTAGAGCGTCTGCCTTACACGCAGAATGTCGGCGGTTCGAATCCGTCATCACCCACCACTTATTGCTTTTTTATATTATAAGCACAGTGGTTAAAGATGTTATACGACCTAAGCAGCGGTAGTTCAGTTGGTTAGAATACCGGCCTGTCACGCCGGGGGTCGCGGGTTCGAGTCCCGTCCGCTGCGCCATATTTTAAAACTTAATTAAGCTTTAATTAGCTTAACAGTTTCAACCTCAAGTACCTGTACTTGAGGTTTTTTTGTGCTTAGTCATTTCTCCTTAATTTGCCTTTCTGCGTAATTTCCCTATAGCAAGGCTATCTATTGTTTTGTGAATTATCATTTAACACTAAATACTACTAATAAAGTTAGCTTCAACATCTCTTATAAAATAAACAACAAAAAATAATAGTTCAGCTTAGGTACTTTGGCTATCCTAATAACTCTTATTTAGTAACTCATGAGCTTTTCATTTCTTGTGCTCATTACTTTATTTAATATGCGGTTGAAGTATCTACTACACTACGTGTTCTAAGCGTTAATCGCTATAAAGTGTTGATTGCCATAATCAAAATATAATAATCATAAAAAAGCACAAAACCAAAGTACACCCCACATGCCATAAACTATGGGGTTTAATTAATAACAAAATTAAAAAGGTAAGTTATGCAACATTTCTATCCCCTATACCTCGCAAATAAGGCCCACGAAGGAGCAGATGACGCTCTTGAAGTGGTCAATAAATATAATCAAGAGACTGTCGCAGAAGTGGCTCGTGCTGATAGTGAATTATTAGAACAAGCCATTCAAAAAGGATTAGAGGCCGTTCCTGCTATGCAGGCGTTAAAGCCTTATCAAAAGCAGCGTATCTTATTAGACTGCGTCGCTAAATTTACTGAGAGATTTGATGAATTTACGGAAGCGTTAATAGCGGAAGGCGGTAAACCTGAAGCAGCAGCAAAGGCTGAAGTTAAGCGTTTAATTGCTACTTTTCAGTTTGCAGCTGATGCGGTAACAACAGTGCCTGAGGGCGAGGTTTTACCTTTAGATGCGACAGAAGCCAGTGCAGGCTATCGTGGCTTTAGTAAAAGAGTGCCTATTGGGTTATGTGGGTTTATCTCTCCCTTTAACTTCCCACTAAATTTAGTCGCTCATAAAATTGCTCCTGCCATCGCTGCAGGTTGTCCTTTCATCTTGAAGCCTGCCAGTTATACGCCTATTGGGGCTTTGATGATCGCGGATGTGTTGGCAGAAACTGACTTACCTGAAGGGGCTTTTTCAATATTGCCGATGTCCTCAAAAGTGGCCGACGTGTTGGTTACGGATGAACGTATTAAACTACTGTCCTTTACCGGCTCTGATAAAGTAGGCTGGGACATGAAGGCACGTGCTGGCAAGAAAAAAGTTGTGCTTGAGCTAGGCGGTAATGCGGCAGTGATGATTGAACCAGATGCTGACCTTGAAAAAGCCTTACCTAGAGTCATTACAGGCGGTTATAGTCAAGCGGGGCAGGTATGTATCAGTGTTCAGCGCGTCCTGATTCATAAAGATATTTATCAGTCAGTAAAAGACGAGTTAGTCGCCTTGGCAAGAAAAGTAAAATCTGGTGACCCTAGTAAGGCCGACGTGGTCATTGGGCCGATGATCGATAAGGGAGAGCTTGAGCGTATTCAACAGTGGATTGATGAAGCGGTTAAGGAAGGGGCTACCTTATTGTGTGGGGGTGAGGTAGATGGCTTAGTTATGAACGCTACTATTTTAGAGAATGTCAGTCACGAGTCAAAATTATATAAAGATGAAGCTTTTGGTCCGGTAATGATATTGGAAGCTTATGATGATTTTGATAAAGGCATTGAACTTGCTAATGACAGCCGTTTTGGCTTACAAGTGGGGGTATATTCCTCTAGTATTAATAAAGCAATGCAAGCGTGGGATCATATTGAAGCGGGTGGGGTGATTATTAATGATGTACCTACTTTCCGCGTTGATAATATGCCCTATGGCGGTGTTAAAGATTCAGGATTTGGGCGTGAAGGTGTTAAGTACGCCATCGAAGACATGACTGAAATTCGTTTAATGGTGGTTAAAGATTAACGTTTCATTCAAATAACGCCCCATTTATTGTTAAAAAATAGCCCCATTTTGCGATGGGGCTATTTTTTTAGATATCTATTATCATTTTTATTTTCAAAAAGTTAGCATTATTTTTAAAGAGTTAAACTAGCTTCTAAAGCACGATTAGTCTTATTAAACAGTCAGCATAATTTAGAAACAGATAAGAAATAGTTTAACGAGAGGCTGCGGTATGAAACTTAAGTATCTGCCACAATTCCTCTTCATTATTTACAATATCTGCCAAGGTATAATCATCCATTACTTTCAAAAAGGCTTGTGTGGCTTCGGCAAATACTGATTTTAATTTACACACAGGAGTAATGGCACAGCTTTCAGAATACTTCATAGGAGTGTTCAAAGACTCAACTTGGTTTTCTTGTGGCTTTGTTCTTGAAGGCAGTAGAGCGAAACAGGGGACCACATGGAAGTCTGGCTCTGTTTGGCGAATAACTTCACCCAAAATAATATCAGTAGCAGGTTTGGCCAAGCGTATGCCGCCATTTTTACCTCGAATACTTTCAATATAGCCAATTTGTGCCAGCTGATGAATAACTTTAGTAAGATGGCTACGAGAAATTTGATAGCTATTTGCAATATCAGTAATCGTGGCTAAGGTATCCCTGTCTGGGATCACCGCAAGATACATTAAGGTGCGTAGCGCATAATCGCTATAGTTAGTGAGGCGCATAATTTTACCCCTTAGATAAAAATAAAAGTAATCAGATATTGGCTGCGCTTAGCGCCAGTCATTGCTGTTATAATTACTAACATCAAATTTCTAGCATTTTGCAACAGGTAGGCAGTGGTCGTTATGATAAATTATATATTGGTAACTCATTTACTGGGTGCTACGATTTGGACTGGCGGTCATTTAATCTTGTCTCTGGTGGTGTTACCTAAAGCCTTGAGAGACAAAGAGTTATCGGGCTTAATGGCCTTTGAAGAACAGTTCGAAAAAATAGGAATGCCTGCGTTAATCATCCAAATTATCACCGGTCTATGGATGGTACACAAAATGTTGCCTGATCCGAGCCTGTGGTTTGGTTTTGACAATGATTTGAGTGTATTGATTAGTGCAAAATTAGCCATATTGACACTGACCGTATTGGTAGCACTACATGCTCGTTTTAGGGTTATCCCTACTTTATCAGTCGCTAGATTAAACTACTTTGCGCTGCATATTGCGGCAGTCACCTTACTATCAGTAAGCTTTGTCGTGGTTGGTTCCTTATTTAGAACCGGTCTTGGTTGATTGGATTAAGACCATTCGATAAAGACCATTCAACAAAGATGATTTAATAAAGAACATTCAAGCGGAACCGTCCAATCAGATAGCCGTTGGGTGCTTATATTGAGCCCATATTAATTAAATTGATATTCAATAGCCCATTACCCTCACTCATTAGATAGGGTATTAGCCCCTCTGGCTATATTATACCGCAAACTTATCATATTGCTTATTGATACTATAGCTAGAAGGGTTAAGTTTTAAACTATCAAGCTGTAGAGCATCAAGTTTTAAAACATCAACTGCGTAGGCACTAGCCAAATAAGCCATCATCTCTGGGTTTGGCGAGAATAGGCAGATAACTGACACAGAATAGTATAAAACAAGCTATCCATGCGGCTTGTGCTAGCATAACCCATACTAAGTAGTAGTCAGCCGCTGCCAGCGGCATGATGACTCTAAACACAAAAGCCAATA
>Ga0208435_100345_pt1 | contig 13770 bp, 10 predicted proteins | sample 24_taG_FD_184097 | JGI IMG/M metagenome (GOLD analysis project Ga0208435, IMG submission 184097) | Marine viral communities from Cariaco Basin, Caribbean Sea - 24_WHOI_OMZ (SPAdes) (version 2) | ecosystem: Environmental > Aquatic > Marine > Oceanic | place: Caribbean Sea: Cariaco Basin...
ATACGCGCATCGATCACCTCGATGACCAAATCCATCTGCGGCATGATTTCTTTGATTTCGTTACGGGCTTTGTTCATGTGCCCAGGGAACCACTGAATACTTGCTCTCTTATCCATCTGCTTTCATAACCTTTTATAAAAAATGCGCAAAGTAAGACGATCGTCATTTACTTTTCATGGTGTCCAGTTTACTACAGAACCACCTTGCTCACGCTACAATTTCGCCCAACCAGATGCGCGATTACTCTTGAGCTGGATTTTCTATTTCATCGCGGGCAGGAGGTAACGGTGCAAGATAACCAATTAATAGTATTAAGCTGCCTGCGCCAAGGAAAGATATCACTCGCCAAATCGCTTCAGTCTGTGACAAATCAACCAATACCAGTTTGAGCACGACGATACCTAATAGCCCAATCCCCATAAACCAAAGCGTCCGCTGCCAATAGCGACTGGCGACGATGGTGGCGACTAAAGCTAAGAGCGTCCATAAAATGGTCAGTCCTGTCTGCACTTGCTCGCTATTCCATGCGCCGCCCTGAGCGCTGTCCCAAAGCGGTGTACCGATAAAGGCGTGTAATGTTCTAACTAACATACTGGAAATCAGCCAAAAGCTGATAAGACCTAATACAATCAGTAAATTATCGGCGATAAAGTTTTTCTTGGTATGATTATTTATATGGATATCAGCATTCGCTATGCCGAGCTTTTGGTTATGCTGCTGATTTAGGTAGTAAACACCAAAGCCAACGAATAGCGCCAGAATAGAGCTAATGTCGTATAAATTCAATAGCGGAAAATATGACATATCCCAAATTACACCATCATAAGACCAGTTGGTAATGATGACCCAACTTAAAGCAATGGGCGCAAAGATAGCCGCGCAGCTCAATAGCGCTTGTTGCCAATCAAACCAGTACAGTGGGCTTTGCTTGCATGCCTTGTTTGTACGCGTATTTTGCTTGGGATAGTAAGCATAACGATGACAGCACCATAATCCAGCCAATATTAAAATGGCTGGCATCAATACAGCCATCACCCCAGCGGAATCTGCTAGTCCATAGTGGGCGGCGGCAGCAATGATTAGAATGCTAGCTCCCAGCCAGCTTGTGCCATCATAGCGTGACAGCTCGGAATGGTCGTACCATATCTTTAACCACGATTGTCCGATAATCAACCAACCAACGATTAAACCAGTCAATAGTAGCCAATCTGCTGTCTGCCATATTAAATGAAACTCGAATTTTTGCGGCAATTGTATGACGAGCATGAGATAAAAGACGATCGATAAGCCATGGCTAAGTTGTCTGATTTCTATCCACGAGCGATAACGATTGATTGTCCAATAAATGGCAAGGCTGACCAGTGCTGCGAGTGCAATCATGGTCGTCGTTGCCAGTGTCCAACTGGCAAACCACTGGTTAAAATCAAGCAGCAGCACTTGTAGTAGCCATGCTATAGCCGTAAAGGTCAAAAATCTTATAAGTATAGGACTGTGCCAAACAAGATTAAATACTGTGCTGTGGCTGTTGATTGAGGTTAGCCATTGCTGTGCGGCTTGGGTGCTAATACCTAATGCGTTGGCATAGGTTGATATCGCATCTGGCGTGGCGTTTTGCTCTTGAGAATATGTTGAATGATTATCTAAGCTATCATTTAAGTCTTCGTTCAAACTATCATTTAGCATAGCTGGCGAGTTGTTCGTGCGTAAAATAAATACAGTGGCTAGATAAGTCATAGCCGAAATGGTTAAGGCCAATGTTGGATAATCCTGAATGGCGAAGACCACTTTTACCATCAGCATACCTATACTGATTAGTTGCAATAATAAACCAAATAACACTGACCACGCTCGCAATGAACGCCGTCCAAACCAGACCAGCGCCACTCCTTGTACTGACCAGCCAAAGGCAATCCATTCAGCATCGAATGCCAGCGGAATGACCAACGCCAAAAAGCCAAACCCTAATGCCAACATGCCCTCGGTGATTAAGGCATAACGCTGGCTACGCTGCACAAACAACCAGCCGAGTCCTAAATAAACAGTGGCTAAAATAGCACTAGCGATGGTTAAGGCATTAGGAATATCATCTAATAATGCCGCAAATAAACCAAAGGCTAATATCGGCACTGAAAATAGTAAGCCAGTATCAATAGGGAATACATAGCTATTATTTCTTACGTGAACGCTATCTAAATGCTTTACGTTGTCTGCGTTATCTGTCTGGATGATGTCTGTTTCATTAAGGGTATTGTAGGCAATGATTTGTTGGGCGTAGCGAATGACAACAAACAGATATAGCAGTAAGTGTAAGGTGACCAGTAAGACTAAAGACCAGCGCTGCGCCTCAATGACCGTGCCCAAATTCTCACTGATGCCCCAGTAGTACGCCAACCCAAAGGTCACAGTGACACCGAATAAATTCAGTATTTTCCATGGGCGGTAATGCGCGATAATCGCAATCGTCACGTTCAATAGTAGATAGTAACTAAACAATACCACCAAACTACCCGTGTCTTCACTGGTCAAAATAGGCGCAAAAAACCCACCCGATAATGCCAACAAAGCCAGTGGAAAGGCATTTTGACGTACGGCGAGTGCAATGATAATCGCAGATAATAGCCCAAGCCCGATAAAGCTTGGTAAGTTAGGCAGAACTTGGTAAACGCTATAGGCAAAAAAGGTCGTTAAATACGCAATCGCTAAGCCTGCGCCTTGTAGGGTGATGCCATAAGCAAAGCGATTTTTTGCCAATTTTAGACCTAATGCTGCCAGACCTAAACCGAGGATGCCTATCGCTAAAAGCTTGGACGCTATCGACACTTCGATATAGTCGCTTAACAAGCGAAGTAGTAGCACCACACCGATAAGTAAGACGATCACGCCAACGCGCACGACTAGATTGCCGCCAAAAAACCAGTTTTTGATAGAGTGAATCAGCGAAGTGACGATAGGCAGTGAGCGTTCATCCGGCTCTATGGGCGATGGTTTTTTTGGAGAAGGGGCTGGTTTCGGGTGAATCGTAGCAGTAAATAAAGGAGGTGCTGAGTCAAATAGCTCCTCGATAATAGGTTGGGGCGAGTGAGTCTCAGCTAGCGTTTGAGTCATTGGTTCAGTATGAGCGTCTACGTCATTATCGGCGTTATTATTCATAGAGCTGACACGGTGTTGCTGCGCTTGTAACTCATCTTGCAGTTGCGTGATGTCTTGTTGAAGCTGATCAACGCGTCGCTTTAGTTTATTGTAAAAAACGATAATCACTACTAGACAAACAAGCAATACAAACCCGCTGATATCAGACATAGCGCTACCACACCGTTACTCAATATTTGATGGCTTGATGATGACTCGATTTCAAAGCAAACACAAGCAAAGCGCTCATCAAAAAAAGGGCTAGCCCAAGATTATTCGTTTACGATCATGGAGCTGACCTTGATGCTTTATAAACTAAGATATTTAAGCGGCATATAATTTATGTCTTTCTGATAATGTACATTCACGCAAGGTTAGATAATTCACCATACCTGAGACGATACCTGCAATAACACCGATAATAATTAAAGCTGAAATCAAAGATACTTCGACCGTACCTGCGTATTTTTGCCATAGTACAGCAAGAGAGGTCAATACCCCAAAGGTAAAAAATCCATGCTTTATCGTCAACCAAAAAGCGGTTGGGAAGAAGGCTACTTTTTTTTCTTTGATACCAAAATAAGCCACCATAGTTAAAATCATGGCTAACGTAATCGATAAGGTAACGGAGGTACCGAGCACCGTGTCTTCATTATTGGTAATAGAGTCAACAGATATTGCGATTGATGAGTATGTTTTTAAGAAGAAGTATTGTATGCCGCCGTTAATGAAGGCATTGATTACGCCAGTAAGCATAGCGCCTTTTAGCAATTTTGCGTTTAATGTTGTTGTCATGGTTTATGTTCCAAGTCCAAGCGAATAGGTTTATGCATAAAAAATACTGAGTAGATAAAATCCTACCCAGTATGGTCGAATGCTCAACACGCCCTATTATGTATCGTTTATAAATTTATGATTAAAATGATGACTGAGTTTATGAGGTTGGCATTTTACTTTTGTAAACGCCGCCGCCATTGACTGTCAGTTCAGCACCAGTAATCCAAGACGCTGCATCACTTAACAAAAACGCCATCGCTTGAGCGATATCTGCTGGCACGCCACGTCGTTTTAGGACGATACCTTTGACCACATTATCGATCATCTCTTGGGTATAACCGGTTTCTTCAGAGGAAGCACCATTATCTACTGTACCGATGATTAGTGAATTAAAGCGCACTTCAGGACCTGATGCGACCGCCATACTTTTTACCATATTTAGCAAGCCCGCTTTAGCTGTGCTGTATTCGATAAATTCTGGCGATGGTGTATTACCAACCATGGATCCAGAAAATACCACAGAGGCGTTTTCTTCTTGTTTTAAATACGGCATACATAAACGAGTCAAATGATAAGATCCCAAGGTGTTGAGCTTATACGCATTGACCATTTTTTCGGTGGTAGATTCCCACAAAGGCGTATTTGCACCCCAACCGACGTTGTTGACTACTGCAGAAATCTTACCGAATTTTGCAATAGTTGCATCGACCAAGGCTGCAATTTGCGTCTCGTCAGTAAAGTCGGTTTTCATACCTAAGGTTGCATTGCCTGTTTCTTTTTCGATATCAGCGGCAATTTGCTTCACTTTATCTTCATTTAAATCAGCGAGGACAATGTTGCCTCCTAATGAGCTTAAAAACCGTGCCGCCTCGCTACCAATAGCGCCTGCTCCACCACTGATAATGATGGTTTTATGATGAAAGTCGAATAGTTGTTGGATGGTTTTCATGATTTTACCTTATTATTAATGAGTGATTAGTGAGCTACCAGCAAGTGATGTGACTGATTATATGAATCACGACTGTACAATAACCATGTTAGCGTCTTAAATCCTTACTAATAGTAAGCCTTTGTAAGTGTGTGATGACCAATATGGATTTGTTTACGATAAAAAAAGCAGAGTGCGGCGGGCGCACTCTGCTATATAGTGGGTTAATAGATAGGGGTTAATAAATAGTGTGTTAATAACCTGAAAACAGCTATTGATATGCCTGATCCAGAGATTATTTACCTAAGTTATTTTCCATAAATTCAAGCATGTTTTCCCAGCTTTGCTTGGCAGCGGCTTCGTTGTAGCCAAGATCAACCTCATTTTTAGCAGCGCGCTCATCGGCATGTGGATTGGTAAAGCCATGCTTAGCGTTGTCATAAACATCGATAATATAGTCAACACCAGCAGCATCTAGTTCTGATTTTAGACCTTCTATAGCTTCCATTGATACCATTGAATCATCGCGACCGTGAGCAACCAATACGTTAGCGGTGAAGTTTTTATCCGCTGGCTGTTTTGGTGTTGGGTTGCCATGGAAAGTGGCGACCGCTTTTAATGGCATGCCTTCGCGAGCCATATCAAGCACGACCTTACCACCAAAGCAAAAGCCAATCGCTGCTAGATTGTCACCATCAACGGCTAACTGGTCGCTAAAGTCATTAAGGATTAAACGGCAGCGCGACATCAGCATATCTTGATCTTCTAATACTTGCTCCATCCACATATTCGCTTGCGCGGCATCGGTGGTCAGCTTGCCTTCACCGTACACGTCCATTGCGACGGCGGCATAACCTGCTTCTGCCAAGCGCTCGACCACTGATTTTGGGTGATCAACGATACCCCACCATTCTGGCGCTACTAAAATTCCCGCAACAGGATGGTCGTCAGATGCATTTTCTGGCAATGCCACATAGTTGATAAGCTGGACACCGTTTTCGGTGGTACTGATTAGTTCAAAAGTCTTAATTGACATATTATTATCCTTTTTTATGTGAGGAGTTTTGCGTTATAAAAGTTATTTGTCTGTGTTTTTGCGACATCGTTTTTCTTACTTTTACTACCTTAACGCTCAACCTAGGCAAAAACAGCTATAATACTGTAACGCTCTTTATCAAAATGCTACGGCACCTTTATGACACTAAACTTGTTAAACAACTGTGCAGCCCATCTAGACTCTGACGCAACGTTGCCGCTAAAAGTCATGGAAAAATCAGCTGTGAGCTTATTTCCTGACAGTGGCAATCAAAGCAGCAGCAATAGCGACCATGACAGTAAGCTCAATGATACATTGCGTCCGAATTTTTGGTCGCGCTTTGCATTGTCAGAACTCAATCATAGCGAATGGGAAGCGTTGTGTGATGGTTGTGGCAGCTGCTGTTTGATTAAGTATATTGACGAAGATGAAAATGGTGATGTGGATGAAGAGTTGGTCGAGTATACCGATGTGACTTGCCAGCTAATGGACTGTACGACGGGTTATTGTCAGCACTATGACACGCGTCAAGAGCATGTGCCAGACTGTATTCAGCTAACCATGGACAATCTCCCGCAGATGATGTGGTTGCCTTCGCACTGCGCCTATAAGCGTTTGTATAAAGGACAAAATTTGCCAAGTTGGCATTTGTTATTGACCCAAGATGCAGTGGTAACGCAGCAACAAATGCGTGCTGCCAATGTTGGCGTGGCTGGGCGCTGTGTTTCTGAGACTGGTATGTCTGATGAAGCAATGGAGGAGCGGGTGGTCAGCTGGGTTAAGCCTTGATAATACTGGGAGTTATTGAAATCAGTGACGTTGGTATTATTGCAGGATAAAAGTATAGTGCTACTTGATGTTAATAAGAAACCTGAGCCGCAGATTTGGCTTTTGCCTCAGCATCTTCTTGCGTGTCAGCCAATGGCGGGATAGGAATGTTCTGACGAATTTGCTCAGAGAACTCGCGGCTGTTTTCGTTGCTATTAACGCCAGATTCTAGATTGATTTGATTACTGAATCCTTTAACCTTTGAGTTGATATGGGTACGCTCGTACCATGTATCCATTGACCACGGCTGTCCAGTCTTTTCTGGAGTAGCGTCAAGCATACCGACATCATATAGATAATTTGGCAGCCAGCCAGAGACCCAAATACGATAATCCCACGGCAGGCGATCGCCACTGACGATACGCGCCATATAAAAAATGATATTGGTGCAATTACTGAGTAATGTGTTATACCAAGCAGGCTTGGCATTCAATTCATCGGCAGCGGTTAAATAAGATTCAAATAGTGACTTGACCTCGTGCTGCTGCAAGTTACTAACGGGAAATAGATAAACTTGCTCGCCACGCGCATTCGTTCGGGTATAAATAATATCGCGCTCTTCTGCGGCAATCAGGCTCAGCTCATAGCGTCTAAAAAACCCTGCCAATGCCGAAAACGATTCGCCTTCTTCTTTACGAATCTCAAATGAGAAAGCAAGCGGTCTATCATCTTCAAAACGGAAACTGACCAAAGTATGAGCAATCAGTGGTCCCATCCAGTAAGAGTTGGTGACATCGACGCCAGATAGTTTGGACATATCAATGGTACGTGTGTCCCAGCGTTCGGTCGCCTCCGTGTCGGTATGCCAATCAAAGTTGCGTACATTGGTTAGGGTCACTAAATCAGGATTGGTTGCATCGCGCTCATAGGTGACCCTTTTACTTACCTCAGCCATCCAGTCGCGCTCTTGCTGGGGTTCAATAGAAAAAAACCAGCCAACGCCTACCAACCAAATAGCGCCATATAAAGCGGTTAACCATTTATTTGCTGACTTGCTATTTATGGTTGCTTTGTTGCTCCATGGCTTACTGCTGTGTTGTTTATGATCAAAGCGCTGAGCTATTTTCGGCCAATAGCGAATGCTCAGTAAGGCTGTCAGTACACCAACAATGAAAAGTGCGGTTAACCAAGTGATGGCAGAGCCTGCCCCAAACTGATACCAAATCGCCAGCAATAACCAAACGGCTGACAGTAGCAAGGTAATAATGATGAAAAATTGTACAAGATAATATCGCCATGTAGGTATCGGTTGGCGACCATTCGCAGTGTTATTTTTTAAGCCTTGTCTATTCGAACCATGATTATTTGGCTCAAGCGTGTCCAAGCCGTTATCTGAACGATGGCTATGTGAGTGCGGCGTGAGCAGGCGAGAGAAAAAGGAACGTAGCGACATAGGGTGTGCTTTGGTGTGTGAAGGCTTTGACCATAGCAAAGTTTATAACGTACTGACAATACAATTTGAGTGAATTTATCGTTGAATGTCGGTGAGCCTTGCGCTAAAGTGAAGCTACTTTGATCTGCTCTATTTATAATTTAATAATCAAAGATCTGTTTTATTTGCTGTATTCATCCCCATCTACGTCTGTTATTACGTATTATTGTTTTTACGTATTACTTTAATTGTTATTAACTAAAGAGGTTAAATCACATCACCATGTCTGACGACACTCCCAGCCCGAGTAGTTGGTCGATGCGCGGCTTAAAACGCTGGCTATCGACCGCCCCCGAAACCCGTGACGAATTGATTCGTCTGGTACAAGACTCGCGCCAGTTCTTAGAGCCTGATACCGTCGATATGTTAGAAGGCGTGCTGGATCTGCCTGCGACACAAGTGCGCGAAATCATGACTCCGCGCCCGCAAGTGGTTGGGCTGCACGAAAGCACCAGTCTCGCTGAGGTGATGGATATCATCCTTGAGACCACCCATTCGCGCTATCCTGTCTTTGACAGTCAAGATGATGATGCCGTCATTGGTATCCTCTTGGCAAAAGATTTGATTCCTATTCTTGTGCATATGGTGCGCGATCAAGAAGATAAAATCGATAGCAAACGTTTGAGAGATCTGGTACGTCAGCCGCTATATATTAGTGAGACGGCACGTTCTGATACCTTGTTACGCTCATTGCAGCGTACCCAAGTACATATGGCGATTGTCGTCGATGAATTCGGCAACTTTGGCGGTGTCGTTACCATGGAAGACTTGCTTGAAGAGATCGTCGGCGACATCGTCGATGAGCATGATGACTTCGATGAAGACAGTGATATCAATAACATCGTCGCTGATCCTGAAAAGCCAAATACGTGGCGTGTGCAAGCGTCTACCGTGATTGAAGACTGTAATGATGAGCTTGGCAGTCATTTTGATGATACAGATGTCGATACCATGGGTGGTCTAGTCATGCAGGCGCTTGGTTATGTGGGTGATTTGGAAGGTGAAAGCGTGGTGATAGATGATTGGAAAATCACTATTACTGATGTTGAAGGGCGTTTTATCCAAAATCTTGAGCTCACCAAAATCAATCCTGATCAGCAAATATTGATAGGCAGTCATTGATGTGTCGATAGCGACCTAAACATTGTTTGATATACTCAAAAAAACACGATTGCGGTCGTGTTTTTTTTGTGTTTGCTATTGGGTATTTGCTACGCAATGTTACCTATTAATGGGTTGAGACTGGTATCATGGGCGGGTTTAACTTTTAGATACTGTACAAAACACAATACGGTCTGCTTCAGCTTGGTTTTCATCTGAATGTTGACGCTTAAAATTTTGAAAAATATGGTTTTGGATAACTGCTATGCGCCTGTCTACTGTTGATTTACAAAAACGCCTGAACCCTGATAAGCCAAAGGGTTTGCCTATAGCGCTGACGGTATTGATTGCGTTGTTGGCAGGTGCGGTGTTTATATTTGCACTGGCGCCTTATGGCATTTGGCCACTGGCGCTAGTGTCGCCTGCTATTTTATATGCCTTATTGATGCCTGATATGAGTGGCAAGCGTGCTTTTCTTATCGGTCAGGCGTACGGTACGGGACTTTGGTGCGTTGGCGCATTTTGGTTATACACCTCTATTCATGTCTATGGCAATACGCCAGCATGGCTTGCGCTGATTATGATTGCGCTGATGGGGTTAGGCATGGGGTTATTCCATGGCTTTTTGGCGTTGGTTTTCAACCGTATGGTCGGTCGTCAGCCGTTGTCTTTTGCGGCGCTATGGATACTCCAAGAGTGGCTAAAAACGTGGTTGTTCACTGGATTTCCGTGGTTGTTTGTCGGTTATGCCTTTACGGAGCAGTATTGGTTATCGTCATTAGCACCAGTTGCTGGCGTCTTTGCTGTCTCCTTCGTTGCGGTATTATTAGCAGCCAGTTTGGTTGAGTTATTGCGTCGCCGTGGCGGCTATATGATTCCGTCGATAGCATTGTTGGTAATTAGCAGCGCGTTATGGTTGATTAATCCGCAATGGACGAAACCAAAAGGCACGCCTGATTTGTCCGTGTCCTTAATCCAAGGTAATATTCCACAAGATTTAAAATGGCTCACCGAATATCAAATAGAAACCTTGAAGATTTATGCAACTCTGACCAGTACCGAGTGGGATCGCGATATCGTCTTATGGCCAGAATCTTCTATTCCTATGTTTCAAGATGAAGCGATTGGCTTTATCAGTGAAATGGTTAAAATGGCCAAAGAAACAGATACCACATGGGTAACAGGTATTCCCTATCGAGATTTAGAAAACTTTGACCCAAAAACAGATAAATATCCGCCATTTTATAATAGCGTGGTTGCGCTAGGTAGTGACGCTGAGGGGATGTATAAAAAGCAGCGTCTGGTACCATTTGGTGAATATATTCCCTTCGAAGGCATGTTAGATATATTGCCAAACCTTGCTGGTAGCCAAGAAATCATGAGCTATAGTCGTGGTAGTGACAACCAATCACCGCTGCGTGTACGTGGTCATAATTTGGGCTCAGCAGTCTGTTATGAAGTAGCTTACCCTGATACCACTCGTAAAAACGCGATTGGCACGGACTTCTTATTGACCATCTCAAACGATGCTTGGTTTGGTACGTCGGCAGGTCCATTGCAACATCTGCAAATGGTACAGATGCGCGCGCTAGAGAATGGGCGTTGGTTTATGCGTGCGACCAATACGGGCGTGACCGCGATCATCGATCATAAAGGTCGTATCGTCGAGCGTGCACCGCAGTTTGAGCGCACCGTATTGCGCGGTGATGTTCAGGCGCGGGTTGGTAATACACCTTTTATGAGCTTCGGTAATTATCCGATTCTCTTTATCATTACGCTGTTACTTGTCTTGAGCTACTTTGGTAAGCGTGGGATGCCGCAACCGCGTTTGGGTAAGTCGCTAAAATAACTGGCTATTATTACCAGTGATAATGAATCGCTCGAATGGGTTATGAGAATTAACCACAAAAGCGAGTGGCAAAGTTTGTTGATAATAAATCCTTTAAATACTTAAGGGTTTTAACAAATCGGTACGAATTGCGATATAATAGACCAATATTTTAAATATTTTGTGCAAGGTGGATAAGGTATGTCAGAACATATTGTCGAAAACAACCCTAAGAAAGAGTTCTTATTTGCTTTAGGCGGTGTTGCATTATTTTTAGGTATCGTCTTACTTATTGGTATTTCTGGATTTTTGCGTCCAGCAGGCGAGCACATTACTGCCGAGACAACCGAAACCTCAGCGGCGGCTGATGAAGCAGAAGCGATTGCTGCTGAAGACACTGCGCCAGCTGAAACAGCACCTGTAGCCGCGGATGCTACAGCGACTGATACTGCTGCAGATGCAAGCGTCACCCCAGCGACCGATACTGATAGCGCTGTGGTTACCGCAGAAGCTGGTACTGCCACTGCTTCTGGTACAGTTAGTCAAACTGCGGTTGCAGATGCTGATCTAACGGCTGAGCAAGCAGACGGTGATTTGGAAGCGGGTGATACCACTGATGAAGCGGTAGCCGCACAGTAACATACGTAAGTCGATGCTACCTTTTTAAAGTATGGCTCGACAAACCGCTTCGCTTAAAGTCCAAGTATTTTCGCTTAAAGCCTAAGTGTTTTTGCTTAAAACCTAAGTATTATGGCAATATTATTGTAATACCATAAGCACAACAGCGTCGTCATCACTGACATTGATGCTAAAAATAAAAGCCCGCTTTCAGCCAATGATAGCGGGCTTTTTTGTGGGTATTTGTGTAATTATTGACCAATTATTTCTTTACTTGATTATATCCAAGTGAAACAATGATGCGCCTATATGACCGCTTGTCGGGATAATTATATATTTGGTCGTTAATACAGTGGTCTTTAAAGGAATAAAGTTATGAGTACAGAATCAAAGTCAGAGGTTAGTGCTGCTGAATTGGCAGCACTAGATAATGGATTTATGGGGCATCCTAAGCCGCTACGTCCATTGTTTTTCACAGAAATGTGGGAGCGATTCTCTTATTATAGTATCCGTCCACTATTAGTATTATTTATGGTAGCGACCGTCGGTAGTGGCGGTTTTGGTTTCGATGAGGTCACAGCTTCTGCTATCTATGGTATTTTTGCTGGTTCGTTATATTTAGCGGCAGTACCGGGTGGCTGGTTGGCTGATAATTGGCTCGGTCAAGAGCGTGCACTCTGGTGGGGTAGTATTATTATCGCCCTTGGTCATTTGTGTATCGCACTATCCGCTATGTTTGGGATGACGCTGTTTTTTGTGGGTTTGATGTGTATCGTTCTCGGTTCAGGCTTATTTAAAACCTGTATCTCCGTGATGGTCGGAACGTTGTACCCCAAAGGCGATGCACGCCGTGATAGCGGCTTTACTCTATTTTATATGGGTATCAATATTGGTGCGCTACTGGCTGCCCTTATCGTTGGCGTATTTAAAGAAAAAGGTATGTGGCATGTAGGCTTTGGTGTCGGTGGCCTTGGCATGTTAGCTTCACTATTGATTTATCGTTTTTCAGCTAAAAAAACCTTAAATCGTTATGCTCGTGCCAAAAACATTACACCTGAATGGGAACAAACGACTGGACGTTTCAAAAATGTAGGTCGCTGGGTTGGCGGGTTTCTCGCGCTACTTGCTGCCATTACTGTCTTAGTGTCGACTGGTATTATGCCATTTAACCCTGAAATGGTTGCTCAGTATATGACTTACCTCATTGCAGCAGTCGTCATACTATACTTTGCTGTCATGTTTATTTCACCGCGATTGGACAAAACTGACAAGCTACGTTTGTTAATTTGTTTTATCTTAATCATCGGCTCGACGCTATTTTGGTCAAGCTTTGAGCAGCAGCCAACGTCTTTTAACTTGTTCGCTGATCGCTATACAGACCTGAATGTTTTAGGCTTTGAAGTGCCTAGTATTTGGTTCCAGTCGCTTAATCCCTTATTTATTTTAATATTAGCACCGATCATCAGCATTGTCTGGGTCAAGCTTGCCAATCGAGGCCTTGAGCCAAATAGTATGGTAAAGTTTGCGCTTGGTATGTTGTTTGCCGCTGCAGGCTTTGCCTTGATGATATTTGCCTCAAAAAGCATTTTGACTAGCGATGGTGGATTGGCTTCACCTTTATGGTTAGTGGGTAGTTTATTATTGCTGACCCTTGGTGAGTTGGCGCTCAGTCCTGTTGGTCTGTCTGCAATGACTAAGCTTGCGCCAAAAGGCATGCAAGGTCAGATGATGGGGCTTTTCTTTGCTTCTCTCGCTTTAGGTAATTTGGTTGCTGCGTTCTTTGGTGGTCAAGTATCAGCGGATAAGATCGAAGGGTTGCCGGGCTTATTTACGATGATGACGATCTTTTTGGTGGTCACAGCCGTTGTGTTATTGGCATTAGCCAAACCGATCAATAATATGCTGCAAAAAAGCGAGCGTGCAGATACGCTGAGCTAATTTAGACACACGGTTAACGTGATTTAGTATCAATAGCAATACCAGCAAAAATGTTAGATGGCGAGACGTGTTACCATGATCGGTAGCACGTTTTATGGTGACACTTAGTAAGTTATTGCCCCCACGCTATTGAAAGTACGCTTTCCGCCCAAACA
>Ga0208435_100351_pt1 | contig 13713 bp, 11 predicted proteins | sample 24_taG_FD_184097 | JGI IMG/M metagenome (GOLD analysis project Ga0208435, IMG submission 184097) | Marine viral communities from Cariaco Basin, Caribbean Sea - 24_WHOI_OMZ (SPAdes) (version 2) | ecosystem: Environmental > Aquatic > Marine > Oceanic | place: Caribbean Sea: Cariaco Basin...
ACTTTAATGATTGCTATCTACGGTAATCGGGTGTGAGGCGACTATAACATTTAACTCAATTAGGAGTCCATGAGGCAAAATACAGAAGTGATGTTTTAGGAGGAGTAGCACCATAATTCTAAAGGACTATTTATTTATTAAATATATCGTATTTTATATATCTATGGTGAGTTGTTGATTGGTTTTTTATAAGAAAAAATAGAATATTGTTAGTAAAATAAATATATCAGACCTGTTTTAATGTTCGGTTCTTAGGGGGCTATAAACTTTAATAAACCGTAGTGACGTTCTACTTACCGACAGTCGACAATGCTGACGCTCAATATTATCTAGACACAGTCGATAGTTAATATTGTTATAGTAAACTTGATTGTAACAATAACTATTTGCTCAAGTAAAGAGGCGGTTAAAAAAGTAACGATTGTTTAAAAGTACGCATTATTTAAGCATTGTTAAAGTTATAACACAGCTTAGTACGGTGTTTTTTGATAACATGACAACTAACAATACATAGATATTATCTGCTCAAACTTTAGTTATCAATCTTTATGATTCAGTTAAGGAAATTTATGGAAAACCTAATTAACACGTTATCTGCAAAACCCACCATCCAAAACCGCAGTGCTTTAGCCGTAGATAAGCCACAAGTTATCCGTGTGGCTTTTTTCATATCTGATGGCACGGCCATTACTGCTGAAACTTTGGGGCGTTCTATATTAAGTCAATTCGCCAGTGTTCCGTTTGAGACCCGTGTCATTCCTTATGTAGATACTATAGAGACTGCGCAAGCTGCGGTCGAGCATATTAATAAAGCTTATCAAAACACCGGTATTTTACCGTTGGTATTCGATACCATCGTTGACCCTGATATCCGTGAGATTGTTAATTCAGCACAGGCGTGTAATCTCGATATGTATGAAGGCCTAATCGGCCGCATTACTGATGAAATTGGGGTGGAACCTGACGGCCACTCAGGTCATGCCCATGATGATGTGGATTCAGAGACTTATAAATCTCGTATCGATGCGGTGCACTTTGCACTAGACAACGATGATGGCGCGCGTACACGTCACTACGATATGGCGGATATTATCTTAATTGGGGTGTCTCGCTCGGGTAAAACACCGACCTCTTTATATCTGGCGCTACAGTTCGGTATTCGTGCTGCAAACTATCCATTAACCGAAGACGATTTATTTGATAACCAATTGCCTAAAGCGTTACAACCGCACCGCGGTAAGTTATTTGGTCTAATTATTGACACAGAGCGACTACAAAAAATCCGTCAAGAGCGTAGAGCAGGCAGTCGATATGCCAGTTACAAACAGTGTGAGGAAGAGCAGCGTGCTATTCAGGCCATTTATATGACTCAAAATATCCCTAGTCTAAATGTATCAGAAATGTCAGTGGAAGAGATTGCGACGCGAATTTTACAGATAACAGGGTTAAAACGTCGTATTGGATAATGACTTTCGCAATGACCTTAAGCGCTGAAGTTGCTATAATAGCGCCAAACTTTTGAAATACCTTAAGCCAAGCGCGAAAATATTATGTTTCGTGGCTTGGCTATTGTAATACCCCGTGAAAAACTTAAGCAATACAAAATTAAAGAGGATGATATGTCAAAGAAGCATAAAGGTGATGAAACCAACGATATTAATGACGACAAACAAGATATTGAAGTATCTAATCAAGACAGTGGTAGTGCGCCAAGCGTAGGTCCTTCACTGAACCAATCTATGGTTAGACAAAGTACTGCTTCACTAGAAGACGATCATTTGTTTCATCCTAACTTAATTAGTCCTTTAGACAATGACCGTATTCGTGTCAAGTCTACCCTTATTAGTGGCTCTGAACGCATCAAAACCGACCAACATGAATATGAATATGATGCCGTCGTTATTGGTGCTGGTCCAGCCGGTGAAGCCGCCGCGATGAAGCTAGCAAAATCTGGTAAAAAAGTAGTGGTGGTTGACCCGCGCAACCAAGTGGGTGGTAACTCAGCTCACGTAGGAACAATCCCAAGTAAAGCATTACGTCAGTCTGTGTTTAACCTTATCAACTATCGCCGTGATCCTCTATTTTCACAGGGCTTAGATTATTATCAAGTGCCTTTGAATAAGGTATTAACCAATGCGCGTAAAGTGATTCGTACTCAGGTTGATACCCATACCCGCTTTTATGAGCGTAATCAAATTGAGGTTCGTCATGGTTGGGCAAGTTTCGTAGATAAGCACACGCTTCATATTGAATTAGGGGATGGTACAGGCTATGAAACCATCACCTTTAACAAAGCCATTATCACCGTCGGTAGCCGTCCTTATCGTCCTAATTTACTAGATTTTGATCATCCTCGTGTTTTCGATTCTGACAAAATCCTGCAAATGGATTATGTGGTCAGAAAGATTATTATTTATGGCGCCGGTGTCATTGGCTGTGAATATGCGTCAATCTTTACAGGTCTTGGTTACAAAGTAGATTTAATCAATAACCATGATGAGTTATTAAGCTACTTAGATAAAGAGATTAGTGATGCTTTAGCACATGACTTTAGACAGTTTGGTGTATTAGTCAGACATAACGAAGAAATTGAGAAGCTAGAAACCTATGACGATTATGTGGTGCTGCACTTGAAGAGTGGTAAAAAAATCAAGTCTGACGCTATCTTATGGTCGAACGGCCGTTCAGGAAATACAGAAAGCTTGAATCTTGAAGCCATTGGTCTTAAAGCGAATAATCGTGGTCAATTGAAGGTTGATGACACTTACTGCACCGAAATCGATAACATTTATGCAGCAGGGGATGTTATTGGCTGGCCGTCATTGGCTTCAGCCGCTTATGACCAAGGCCGTTGTGCGGCGGCATTCATGGTAGGCGATAAAGATGCTGAGCCGGTATCGAGTGTACCAACGGGTATTTATACCATTCCTGAGATTTCGAGTATTGGTAAAACTGAGCAAGAGCTTACCGATGAGAAAGTGCCTTATGAAGTCGGACAAGCTTTCTTTAAACATTTGGCCCGTGCTCAAATCATTGGAGAGCGCTCAGGGGTATTGAAGATCTTATTCCACCGCGAGACATTAGAAATCTTGGGCATCCATTGTTACGGTAACCATGCTTCAGAGATTATTCATATTGGTCAGGCGGTAATGAAACTTCACGGTACACTTGACTACTTCGTGAATACTACTTTCAACTATCCGACTATGGCGGAAGCTTATCGTGTTGCAGCCTTAAATGGCTTGAACCGAGTGTTTTAGACAAGCTCAAACAAGCTGTATAAACGAGACCTTTAAAACTGTAGCTCGTTAAAAACAGGGGCTTGTCAAAATAAGAAGAGACTGCATTGCGGTCTCTTTTTTTATGATATAGATTTCTATGTTAATCCGATACTGAAGTTGCAACTTATCGGCAGTTAGTGTTGAATAAAAGCAAATAAGTTAAGCTAAATTAATTATTGGTCCAGTGTCATACTGAATAGATAACAATTGAACTTAACTTATTGAATTGAAGCACTAAACTATTAAATGGTTAAACCATCAAAATAATATAAGGACTTAAGCATGACTGTAAAAGCGTATCAGGAAGACAATATTTTTGCCAAGATGCTATTGGGAGAGATTCCTTGTCATAAGGTCTATGAGGACGATAAAACTTTGGCCTTTATGGACATCATGCCACAAGCCAAAGGCCATGTATTGGTTATTCCTAAACAAAAAGCTGTTGAATTGTCGCAGCTAGAGCCTGAGTATGCCAGTGCAGTATTAATGACTGCCAAAAAAGTAATGCAAGCGCAGCGTAAAGTGTTTGATCGAGAAGGCATTATTCAGATGCAGTTAAATGGGGCAGAGGCAGGTCAAACTGTTTTCCATTATCATGTGCATCTTATACCTACTAATATTCATGAACTCGGTAAGCATGCTGCGAAGCAAGCAGACATGGCTGAGCTTGCCCAACAAGCGAAGCAGCTTGCTGAGGCTATTGAACAGGCTTAGTGTCATTGTCATCAATATTTGCAAGTAGTGGTAGTTACTATTGCTTGCATTCTTTCAGGTATCGCTTTTGAGTGACGGTCTCAACATGTCTCAATAGGCCATACTAAAAGCGATACACACTTACCACCATTCATTACTAAGATAGAGTTCTGTGTAGTTGAATAGGGGTCTAATTATTAAAACCAAGACACCGTTTAAACATTCGGTTAACGGTGGACTTTGGGCCTTTTACTGCTATCAGGGTTTATCCAGTAATTTTAATTTAGAAAATAGAAAATATAAGTCACTATGTCTAAATCCTGGAAATCAACCATTCTAATGCCGGTGTTTGCACCGGCTGTCATTGTACTCGTACTATTGGTCATTGGTACTATTTCTAATCCTGAAGCAGCGGGCGAGCTGTTTGGCCAAGTTCTCAACTATACTACCACTACTTTTGGTTGGTTTTATATGTTGGCGGTGGCCCTGTTTCTAATCTTTATTTTAGTTCTTGCATTCTCGTCTTACGGCAATATTAAACTTGGTCCTGACCATTCAGAACCTGACTATAAGTTCAGTGAGTGGTTTGCGATGTTGTTTTCGGCAGGCTATGGTATTGCTTTGCTGTTTTATGGGGTTGCCGAGCCCGTCATGCATTTTGCTCAACCGCCAAACTCGCCGCCTGAAACTGTGGCGGCTGCCAAAGAGGCGATGCAAATCGCTTATTTCCACTGGGGGCTACATACTTGGGCAATTTACACCTTTGCCGGTCTGGTATTGGCTTACTTTGGTTTTAGACATGGGTTACCCTTGTCAATGCGATCTACTTTATATCCGCTGATAGGCGATAAAATTTATGGGCCTATTGGTCATGGCGTCGATGTCATTGCGTTATTGGCCACCATATTCGGGGTCGCGACTACGCTTGGGCTATCGGTATCACAGATTAACTCAGGATTAAATTATTTATTACCTGATACAATCCCCATTAGTACCACAGTACAAATAATCACAATTGCTATTATTACGATGGCCGCTTTGTTTTCAGTACTGGCAGGTATGGATAAGGGCATTAAGCGGTTGTCCATGCTTAACGTCTTATTGGCGACGGCATTAATGCTATTTGTGTTTATCGCTGGACCCAGTGTTTTTATCTTAAATGCCTTTATGGAAAATACGGGCAGTTATTTAAGTAATATTGTCGAACGTACTTTTAGTTTACAGGCTTATGTTCATAGTGATTGGATAGCCAGTTGGACTTTATTTATTTTTGCGTGGACCATTGCGTGGTCACCTTTTGTGGGTACCTTTATTGCTAATATTAGCCGTGGACGTACCATCCGTCAGTTTGTGCTTGGGGTGTTATTTGTTCCGGTTATCTTTACCTTCTTCTGGTTTGCTGTCTTTGGTGACACCGCACTTAATCTAATCATGGTTGAAGGGCTAGACACCTTGATTGGTGATGTTCAAGCTGATAAATCAGTGGCGTTATTTAAGCTATTTGAAGCATTGCCGTTTACCCAAGTGGCGTCTTATTTGACGGTACTGTTGATCATGACGTTCTTCGTAACTTCCTCGGACTCTGGGTCATTGGTTATTGATTCTATTGCTTCAGGTGGTCGTCCTACGCCGCCATGGCAACGTACTTTCTGGGTAGTGATTCAAGGTGTTGTGGCCTCGGTGTTATTATTAGCCGGTGGTCTGACAGCACTTCAAACAGTGGCTATCGTCAGTGCTTTACCGTTTGCCATTATCTTACTCATTTCAATGGGCGGCATGTGGCGAGCCCTTATTATCGAAGAGCACCGTACGGATAGCTTGGCTCAGGATAATCGGGTACCTCCTCATTTGTTGGCCCCCAGCTCTTGGCGTGATCGCATCGATTATTTAACGAAGCAGCCTACTAAAGAAGAGGTATTAGTCTATATTAAAAATACTGTCGAACCCGCTATGCAAGAAGTGGCCAGTAAGTTTATGGACTCAGGCTGGGAGGCAAGTGCAGAGTTTGATGAGGTAAATAGCCGGGCTAATTTAGAGCTAAAACGTGGTGATGAAGTCGATTTCTGGTATGAAGTACGCCTAGGGCAACACGAAATACCAGGTTACTATGACGACACTGATAACAAAGTGACGCAGTCTCACCGTTATCGTGCTGAAGTTTATCTTCGCCGTGGGGGTCAAACTTACGACTTGTATGGCTATCAGCCAGATGCAGTTATCAATGACATTATTGATCAGTTTGAAAAATACTTGCACTTCCTTGACGTGTCTCCTGACAGCTTGCCTTGGCGTATGGAGCAACATGATGAAGGATTGATAGTTGAGTCTACCAGTGAATTTGATAAAGACTAACATAGCGTGCGTCGATTAACCTTTTAAAACTTGAGTTTTAATGGTGAATCTTTACAATACGGGCTTGCTCTGAATAAGAGTAAGCCCTTTTTGAGACTTATCACTGGCAATTATGCTTATCACCAGCATGTCAGGTGATAGCTCTCATTATCTCAAGCTGTTAAATGGCCTCTAAAATGACTTTGAATACCGAAACTAATACCCATCCTTTATTACAGCCGCTCTATATCGGTGGATTAGAGATTAAAAACCGCTTGATGGTTGCCCCCATGGCGGGCGTGACCGACAATCCGTTTCGACGCCTATGCAAGTCATTTGGGGCAGGGCATGCTGTGAGTGAAATGATGACCGCAGATGCCACTTTGTATGCGCATAAAAAGTCATTGTTTAGAGCCAACTTTGATGGGGAGATTGCCCCTATATCCGCTCAAATTGCTGGGGCTGATGTGGATAAACTGGCAGAAGCAGCTCAGTATCAAGTCAACAACGGCGCACAGATTATTGATATTAATATGGGTTGTCCGGCCAAAAAAGTATGTCGTAAGCTGGCAGGCTCTGCTTTACTAAAAGACGAAGACTTAGTGGCTAGGCTTTTGGATGCGACGGTTGCTGCCGTCGATGCCCCAGTGACTTTAAAAACACGTCTGGGTTATGAGAATGGACAAGAGAATATTTTACGTGTGGCTAAACGTGCCGAAGAAGCAGGTATTGCAGCCATTGCCATTCATGGTCGTACCCGTGAAGATAAGTATGGCGGTAACGCCCGATATGATTTGATACGAGAGGTAAAACAGCTGGTTAATATTCCAGTGATAGCCAATGGTGATATCGACAGTCCACAAAAATCGATCGAAGTGTATAACCAAACGGGCTGCGATGCCATCATGATAGGACGAGCAGCGCAAGGTCAGCCTTGGTTATTTCGTGATATTGCTCATTATTTGCAAACGGGTGAGGTGCTACCAAGCCCAAATATAGAGCAGCTTAAAGAAATTGTATTGACTCATTTAGAAGAGTTGTATGACTTTTATGGTGAATATTCAGGGTGTCGTATTGCACGCAAACACATTGCTTGGTATACCTCAGGAATTGAAGACTCAAATGCCTTTAGGCAAGCGATGTATGGAGAGGAAACCACGTCAGGCCAATATAAAGTGGTAGACACCTTTCTATCTTCACAGCGTATTATGGAAACTCAGTCTTAGCCCATAGTAAGACAATGGTTTGGGCAGGTACCAAAGCCGTGATTGAAATAAGTTAGGTTGTTACGGGTATTAAATAAAGCCAATTTGAGGTAAATTACGGTTAAGACTATTTTTGAGACAGACTTTATGCTGAACAGTCATAATAAAAGCAATTCAGTGGGACACCGTTTATCAGACTCTGCCGTCCAAAAATTGAAGCAGCAGGAAATTATGGAACCTGTATTGACTGTCTCTAATCTTAACATTGCCAACAAACAGCAGACTTTGGTGCATAACCTTTCGTATCAACTGTATCAAGGTGAAACGCTGGCCATAGTGGGTGAGTCCGGATCTGGCAAATCTATTTCCAGTCTAGCATTGTTAGGACTGTTGCCTGATAGTCTAAGCGTTCAAGGTAAAGTCGAATTGCGAGGGGTAGGCGTACTGCCTATCGGTCAAGATTTTGACAGTCGCAATAACACCGCCAAATTTGACAAGCAGCTAAAACAGATAAGAGGGGCTAAAATAGCCATCGTGTTTCAAGAGCCGATGACTGCTTTGAATCCGCTACATACAGTGGGGAAGCAGATAGCCGAGAGTTTGCGTCTGGCAGGCACCCCAAAATCACAAATTAAACAAAAAATCATTCAACTGTTAAATGACGTTAATATCAAAGCGCCTGATACCAAGCTAAATCGATATCCTCACGAGCTATCAGGGGGACAGCGGCAGCGGGTCATGATTGCCATGGCATTGGCTCAAAATCCAGATGTACTAATTGCTGATGAGCCTACCACTGCTTTAGATGTTAGCTTGCAACATGAGATATTAGAGCTGCTGAATAGGCTAAAACAGCAGCATGGTATGGCAATGCTGCTGATTAGCCATGACTTAAACTTGGTTCGCCGTTATAGCAATAATATTATCGTGATGCAGCAAGGACAGGTTGTCGAAGCTGGGGCAAGTAACGCTATATTTACCAACCCTAAAAGCACTTATACTCAATCATTAATAAGCCAAGATTTTGGCGATCCTCTAAAAGTTAATAACGATATCAGTACCTCACCTGTCATTACAGTCAATCAGCTAAATATTGCTTTTCCTCAAAAGAAATCTCTCTTAGGCGGGGTAAGCGAATGGATGACAGCCGTAAAGGCCTTAAGTTTCAGCTTACAAAAAGGCACTTCATTGGGCATTGTGGGCGAATCGGGATCTGGAAAAACCACCATTGCCTTAGCTTTGAGCCGCTTGTTGAGTAATCAAGCTGAAATAAAAGGGGAGATTATTGTTGATGGTGTTGATATAAATAGCCTAAGCAATAAAAATCTTCGCCAATTTCGATCAAACATCCAAATGGTATTTCAAGATCCATTCGCTAGCATTAACCCTCGATTTAGCATCATGCAGATTATCGAAGAGGGGTTGTTGATTAGAGGGGAGTCAAAGCCTAAACGACAAAAGGCGGTTTTGGAGGCTCTAAAGACAGTTCATTTGCCAGAGAGTTTTGCCTACCGCTATCCGCATGAATTGTCTGGAGGTCAGCGCCAAAGAGTGGCACTGGCAAGAGCTTTAATTATGCGCCCTAAAGTCATTATCCTGGATGAGCCGACCTCAGCATTAGACAGCAGTAATCAAGTGGCCGTAGTGCAATTACTGCGCGATATTCAGCAGCAGTATGGCATAAGTTATATTTTTATTAGTCATGATTTAAACGTGGTGCAGGCACTATGCCAGAACATTATGGTCATTAAGGCGGGCGAGTGTGTGGAATATGCGGCGACTGAGGATTTATTTAGAGCGCCGCAGCACCCGTATTCAAAATTGTTAATTGAAACGAGTGTGCGGAGTAAGGATTTTGCTCAGTTTATCTAGACTGATAAGGTTATTTCTAAACAATAGACCAATATCTAATAAACTATCGGCCTTTATAGCCGTTTTAAATTTTAGAAGCAGGAACGGCAGCTAAGAACTCATTACGGGCTTGCATGTCTGTTTTGAAGTCCCCTAACATAGCAGTTGTACGAGTGCTAGAAAGCTGTTTGTTGACCCCACGCATCATCATACACATATGCGAGGCATCCATCACTACAGCCACACCACGGCAACCTGTCACTTCCATAATGGCACTAGCAACTTGGTGACTTAAGTTTTCTTGGATTTGTAAACGACGCGCGTACATATCGATAATACGGGCCACTTTTGATAAACCTATCACTTTACCATCAGGTAGGTAGCCCACATGAGCTACCCCATGAAATGGCAGAAGATGGTGCTCACATAATGAGTAAAACTCAATATTATGGATAAGCACCAATTCAGGGTTATCCGTTGGGAACACCGCATTGTTGGTTACTTCTTCGAGCGTCTGATGGTAGCCTTGAGTTAAATAACCAAATGCTTTAGCGGCACGGGTAGGCGTATCAAGTAAACCAGGTCGACTTAAATCTTCACCGGTAGAAGCGATAAGATTGGCATATAAATCAGGACTGGGTAGTCTAGGATCTAGATTTGAATTTGAAGCGTTTGAATTAGAATCACACATAGTTATAAGTAGCAAATTAGAAGAATGCTATAGCTTAACGGCTACAAATAAATTGTAAAGGTCTTTGTCAAAAAATTGCTGAGTATTTTTCAGTTAAGCGTTAAAAAACCTCATAATTGAGCATAACATTTGGTTTTTGGCTTACTAGTTTATTTCCAGTATTGAGTTAAAATACGGCACCCCTCAAAAATGTTTTAGTTTTGAGGATTAAAAATTAAAGTAAGGGAGTAGTTTGTGAAATTATTACAAGGTAAAAGATTTGTAGTGACAGGCATTGCTAGTAAGCTGTCTATCGCTTGGGCCATTGCAGAAGCACTGCACAGGGAAGGGGCCTCATTGATTTTAACGTATCCTAACGAAAAGATGAAAAAACGGGTAGATATGGCTGCTGAACAGTTTTCTGCAGACTTAGTATTGCCATGTGATGTTGCTTCTGACGCAGAAATTGAAGCTTGCTTTGCTGCCGTTGCTGAACACTGGGAAGATGGCATTGATGGGGTGGTGCATGCCATTGGCTTTGCGCCTGCCGAAGAGCTCAGCGGCGACTTTACCGAGGTCACGAGTAGAGAAGGCAGTGCCATCGCGCATGATATTTCGGCCTATAGTTTCGTCGCTTTGGCACGCGCTTCACGTGAATTACTGGCAAAACGCCAAGGGTCTTTATTAACCCTAACCTATCAAGGCAGCACTGCCGTTATTCCGAACTATAACGTTATGGGCATGGCAAAGGCGAGTCTAGAAGCCAGCGTACGTTATTTGGCATCCTCTTTAGGCGGTGAAGGTATCAGAGTCAATGCCATCTCGGCAGGCCCAATTCGCACATTAGCAGCCAGTGGCATTAAGTCATTTCGTAGAATGCTCGACGTTAATGCCAAGATTGCGCCCCTACAGCGTAATGTTGATCAAATGGAAGTGGGCAATGCTGCTTTATTTTTATTGTCTCCGTGGGCTTCTGGTATCACTGGGGAAATCTTATTCGTAGATGCGGGATTTAATACTGTGGGTATCAGCGAGCAGCTGTTACATTTAGGTGAAGAAGAATAGACTTATAGTTATAGGTAAGATGAACGGTGACAGTTTAACCAATTATCCGCTTAAATAAAAAAAGACGCTTAATTTAAGCGTCTTTTTTATGGGTTATAAACAGGTCGTGTTTTATACTAGAAATAATCTCTCTTATGAAATAAGGAACTAACTAATAGTAAAAGCAGTTAATCATAAGAGATTATTTTTCTTCTGGAGTATCATGCTCTTCATGATCGTGCATACCTTGCATCATGTCTAGAGCTGAATCATCAGTACGCTGCTGATCTTTTTTCTCTAAATGATCTTGATTGATATCAGTGCGTGCCATTTTTGTAGTTTTATCTGTAGGGTTTGACATAGTGATCATCCTTTATTGTTATCAGTAAATGAGCGGGTAGAGTGGAATAAATTCTCTAAGCTTTCATCTTCATTATAAAAGTAAATCCAACATTTTGTGTTTACATATGTAAACTAATAATGAGATGCCGTTAAATCATTACTGATATTCAAGCCACTGTGTCATCGCTGTAAGCAATCGCAATTACTAACCATAAAAGTCGATAAGCCCATAGTCATTTCACTGGCAATTTCTACATCTAGTCCTAGCAGAAAAACCCATCATATCATTAGAAGTCTAACCATACCCAGCTATTTTCAAGCCAACTCAGAATGGTTACAGTGGCAATATTGGCCTGCGTTAAATCTTCAAGCGTTAACGATTCTGCATCAGCCAAACGCTTTAAAAGAGACGCTTCAGAATCATTAATGTCATCAAGCAATTGACCGTTAGCAAATATAGTTATCTCATCATTAAGTACAGTATAGATTATACGGCTACTATAATCGGTACGTATTACAGCCCCTTGTTCTAATGCTTGTTGTAAGTCTTCTTCATCGATGGCATCTTCTGGTACCAAAAGTTCGTACTGACGTTTACTCACTACTTCACTCACGGCTTGAGTGATAAGCTCATCACCTTGTTCAGACTTCAGTAGCTCAAGTAATTGGTCTTTAATCTGAGTAATACTATCACGGTCAAGCTTGCCAGCAGTTTGTAACGGTTGATCTAATAACATAGGTACAAATAGTGACGGTTCGCCCGTTGCTGCATCGACCAAACTGTCTAACACCTGCATTAGATTAGGACGTCTAAAGCCAAACGAGAATGTCAGACAGTCATCTTGAGCCACGCCATAATGCGATAGTTTAGGGGGAACATAAAGCACGTCACCGGGCTCTAAAATTTCATCAAAAATAATCTCACCCATATCATCGAAGATACGAATGGGCTGATTTTCGATAAATTCAGTGCTTTCATTGCAGAATTTACCCAATTGCCATCGTCTATGGCCAAATCCTTGGGCCAAAAACACATCATACTCGTCATAATGCTTGCCCACAGAGCCACCTTTTGGGGCATAGGACACCATAATGTCATCTCGTTGCCACTGCGGTATAAAATTAAACGCATTCCACAGTTGGCCAAGCTCTGGCGACCATTGCTCTAAATTTTGAACCAATACCGTCCATTGTTCCGGTAAATTATCAAACATCTCCTCAGACAAGGGGCTTTGTTGCAGCTGCCATTGATCGCCATTATTGGTGTTATTTTGGGTGATTAGGCGAGAGGTAGCGGCTTCATCAAGACTAAGTCCCAAGATGTCATCCGGCTCAAACATGTCTTTTAGTTGAGGTAAACCCTGCTTAATAAGCAGTGGCTTTTTTTGCCAATATTCAGCTAGAAATTGCTCAGGGGTAAGGTTATCCGGTAAACAAAAATTAATAGAGGTCATAAATTATCCAGAGGTTATTAAGTAAATATTATGCAAAGGCTAATAAGGTAACTAATGAGTTAGTTTAAGCGTTAGTTTTTGAATCCGTAAGATTCAGTCAAATAAAAAATATAAAATCTGCCTTTAGTATTGTATTTTAATGCTTTATGATTGTCGCTGAAATGAATCTATAGAATTCTTAGGAAGGTTATGAAAAAATTAACGCTATTAACCATTATTATTAGCAGCATTATGATTCAAGGGTGTGTCCATAAACTGGTCACTGTACCGGTTAAAGTAGCCTATAAAACTACCAAAGGGGTAGTGAAAGGAACAGTAGCCGTCGGTAAAGCCATTATACCTGGTGGCAAAGATGATGATAAAAAAGATTAACCATCAACTGTAATACCCAATCTACGGTAGTACAGAGTTTCATGCTTCAGTTATCTTTATTTAAGGCCGTTTGAATAGACGGCTTTTTTATTATTTGAGCTTTGTGGCTTTAGATAAATAATAGTGGCACTAATTAATGCACCAATAAATGCCAATAGAATGTCTTTTTGAGCATCCCAAATATCGCCTTGTTGACCATTATAGGCTTCAGCAGATTCAGGCGATAAGGTAATCCCCAATATCCATTCAAATAGTTCATATAAAGCACTGGTGGCTAAATTAAATTGCAGCACCAGTAATAATATTACTTTTAAAGATAGGGTTGGCATTAAATAATGAAAAACGTCTTTTATTAAAGGCAGTAATAGCAGGCCATAACAAAAATGAACCAGCCTATCATACATATTGCGTTGCCAGCCAAACATCTCATTCAAACGAAAGCCCAAAAGATTTTGGGTCCATTCATCATA